>ENA-OQJG01000051-OQJG01000051.1-human-gut-metagenome-genome-assembly--contig:-NODE-51-length-19033-cov-4.047128_pt1 | contig 19033 bp, 16 predicted proteins | sample MGYA00242601_ERZ504767 | MGnify/ENA primary metagenome ERZ504767 (study PRJEB26092, sample SAMD00036362) | human gut metagenome | host: Homo sapiens | study: EMG produced TPA metagenomics assembly of... | reverse complement strand
ACGCAGCCAGTGCATTTCCTGCCGAATATGCTCCCGTCAATGAATTTAATCTCAACCGGCCTCCATCTATAACCGGCTCACGAAGTGTCCAAAGCAGTACCGGACACGAAAATCTTTTAAGAACCTCACTCGCATAAGCTGCATTTGCAAAGGTTATATTCTGTAAAATTATCAGGGATGGCTCTATTGTATCAAGAAAATTAGTTAAATCCTGAATTGATAAAAGCATTTTATCTGGTACAATTGCAGCATCCGTTATTGTATTTAATAAGTCTATTGATTTTTCAAATTCCTTCTGTGCGCTCTCCAAATGAAATGTCGGAACCCCGACCGGCACATATGCCACCTGAAATTTTGTCATATATTTTACCTCCAATAAAATTTTCAAAAACTACTTAACCATAAGCAGTATTCCTGATATAAAAAGTAATATGTAGGTGAGCTTCATAAATATTTCCTGGCTCATCCTCTTTACAAGCACTGAGCCTGCTGCCATTCCCGCTATCAAAAACGGAATCGATATGCATTGAGTCATAACAAGCCCTGCATTCCACATTCCCGCGCATATATCCTGTAACAAGTATCATCGAATTTTAATATAATCCAAACAGTAGAAATAGTTGCTCTAAAGCTTGTCTTTTCCTTTATCTCATTGGATAAATACCCTATCAGAAGCGGTCCGCCTGACACAAACATACCATGAACTATTCCCGCACCAATAAGTAACAGCATTGATTTCCATGATGATTTTTCTTTTGTATCACGCTGCCTTTGCCCATATATGCTGTAAAACCCATGTATTGCAAGAAATATCACAAAAATACCCAGAAACTTGTATAATACTGCATCATATCCTGCAAGTGCGTTCTTTAGAAAAAAGCCGCCAAAGATTCCTATAGCCATGACAATGACTACCTTTTTCAACTGCTTCCAGTCTACATGTTTCCATTGTGTAACAAAGACATACACTCCGGCAAGAATACCAAGCACATTTAATATCGGCTTAGCGACATCATATCCCACCAGAATTAGGCTTGGAGGCATTGCGAGGATGGTCCCCGCAAAGCCTGTAATGCCCTGAATCACATTTGTCAGAAAAATTATTATGTAAAATAAAACAGTGTTCATTTATTTGACTCCATATTTTTCTCTGATTTCTTCAAATATATCAGCAAACTCACTATTTTTTCTGTAGAAGGCAGGCGTATAGCCAAGCTCGGCTGATACTGTTATTTCTCCGCCGTGATACTCTTCGCCTGTCCACAAATGTACCCATTCATCCTGTGGCAGATACACATCCCATTCATGCTTATCCTGCTCATAAACAGGTGCTATCAGCATATCTCTTCCAAAAAGATACTCATACTGTATGTCATAAGCTTTCTCATCAGACTCATAATGCATGAACAAAGGTCTTTGCACCGGATGTCCACTGTCTGCATTCTCTTCAACAAGTGTCTTTGTATACGGTGCAAGCATCGTGTATACATCAACGAGTCTCGCCAGCCGCTCCATGGTATCCTCATCATCGTAATACTGAAAATTGGTATCCGGTCTGTTTCCCTCATGTGTCCTCATAAATGGTGTAAACATCGCCATCTCAGCCCATCTGAGAAACAGCTCCTTTGTACGAGTATTATCAAAAAGCGATGTATAGCCTCCAATATCACTATGCGTGAGCCCACATCCCATCATTCCTGCACTAAGTGCTCCGCAGATAACAGATGCGAGTCCATCATGTATTGTAAAGTCAACAGACTGATCGCCGGCCCACAGCAATGTGCAGTATTTCTGGCTTCCGGCACCTCCGGCACGCATGAAGTAAACCACATCTCCAAGCTTTCCTGACTCTTTTACTGCCTCATAGTTACTCTTTGCCCATAGCACCGGCCAGTGATTGTGCTCAATCATAGGTGATTTGCCGCTGTATAAGCATATATCATCTGTAGGCAGATACTCTCCAAAGTCTGCCATCCAGCCATCAATGCCTATACCAAGTGTGTATTCTTTAATAATATCCTTAAACCACTCGAATGCCTCCGGGTTTGTGAGATCCACAACTCCACAATAAAATTCACCAAAATCCACGAGATAATCACTGCCATCTGCCTTTGTTGCAAAATAGCCTTTTTCCCTGCCTTCCTTATAGAGCTCACCATCATTTACCAGATATGGATTAACATATCCTAAAAATTTTATGCCATTTGCATTTATCTCTTTAATCTTCTTTGGCAGATCCGGATACATTTCCTTGTGATATTTCCAGTCCCATTGGAGTCTCTTTCCGAATGATGTCACTCTCTTTCCGCACCAATCCTGGCACCATATGCCAGCTACCTTGATGTTCTTATCAAGGGTCTTATCAAGCAATCCAAATGACCTTTCATTTCCACCCTGAACACCAATTATGAGCCCATTGTATACCCAATCCGGGAGCTTTGGCTGTCTTCCAAAATATGCTGTAAGTCTCTCAAGCAGTTTGAGATATGTATCAGCACACTCTATACGGATCTGCTTAGGCACCTCCCAGATCTGCAGCTCATGAAAGCTGTCATTTCTGAAATCAAAATCAGCATATGCTGTTGAATCCACATGCAGATAATATTTATTTGTGGAAACAAAGGTTGGCTGTGGATAATTTGTGTTGTAATAGTCTCCTCCTGCCTTATTTTCTACATCCGAACGCCATGTAACGTAGGTTGTCTTATCACGTCCTACACCCGGTTCAGATGTCCAGATAGGAAAATTTCTTCCACGCAGATTAAAGTAAGACATCTGCTCACCGCAGCCATAGCATTTTTCCTCTTTATCCGCGGCTACCCTAAACCAGAATCGGTTAATCCTGTCATCCTTTTGTTCAAAATCAATGGTACACAGATTTTCGTCACATTTAATTTTCGCAATGATATAGCTTTCAAAGCATAGTCTGACTGTATCAGCTGTCTGAATCACATCTGTGAGCTTTAGTGGAAAACGCTCGGTAACATAATCTGTTATCTTGAAGTTACCTCTGTACATATCAACATCTTCCTGTCCTACTCCGACATAAATCATCGGTCTTTCTTTGCTATGCTCCAGAATCCTTTTTTCTCCCACAAAAAGCTGAAATTCATTATCATTTACTTTAATCTGCATTTAATAACCTCCCTAAGCTGTCTTTTTACGCTTGTTCATCTCTTTCACAATCAGAACAATTGTCTCAATCACAAATATTGCTGTTACAATAGCAATTCTTACTACATTTTTGTTCTCTGTTGCAATTCCTGCAGGCGAGAAAATGAAATACTCATATACCAGGAATGAAACAAGCCAGATTGCAAAAGCATTTTTATGCTTCCATGCTGTCATATCATAGCCATCATTTCTTGAAGCACTCTTGTCAAATACCTTTGTATTTGGTGCAATCTTGCTGCATACAAAGATGATTACAAGCATGATAACAAATGAGATAGCGTATATATACATATAATTAATTCCACTAACAGCATTTGTGAATGGTGTGTCAATATGTGGGAAGATAAACTTGTAGCATGCGTAAAATGCAATATGGAATATTGTTGCACATATTGCTCCAAGCTTAGAGCCCTTCTTTGAGAACATTCCTACAAGCACCATTGTAATGATAGGAATATTATAAAAACCTGTAAAGCTTCGTCCGAAATCATAAAGTCCTGTGCTAAGCACATCAAGGAATGGTGTAAAGATAATGGCAAATGCTGCAAAGCCCCATCCAATTTCTTTGCAAGTTTTACTGTAGCTTCCTCTGAGAGATTTGGGTTAAAAATCGGCTTATAAATATCAATCATAAATACGGTACTAGCTGCATTGAGAAATGAATTATAAGTTGAGATAATTGATCCAAACAATGCTGCACAAAACAGTCCTACAGCCGGCCATGGCAATGACCTAGCTACAAGTGAAGGATATGCAAAATCCTTGCTTGTAAGACCTGGTACAAGTCTTGCTGCGATTACTCCGGGAATAACAAGAAGTAATGGTACCATCATCTTTAAAAAGCCTGAAAGTAAAACTCCCTTTTGTCCTTCCTTTAAGTTTTCAGCACCAAGTGCTCTCTGAATAAGTACTTGGTTAGTACCCCAGTAAAACAGATTTGCAAGCAGCATACCTGTAAAAATACATGCAAATGGTACAGGATCATTTTTTCCACCAATCGCATTGAGCTTTGCCGGTTCAGATGTAATAACATCCTTCACACCGACAATAAATCCACCTCCGCTTAATTTTCCAACAGCTATAAAACCAAATACGACTACAAGCACTGAGCCTAAAACAAGTAAAATTCCATTGATTGTGTCTGATACAGCTACTGCTCTCATACCTCCAAGTACGGCATATAGTGCACCAATAATACCTACAAGCACTATAAGAATTGTAAGTGCCATACCCTCGCTGATTCCAAATACTGTAGCAAAATCAAAAATCTGCTCAAATGCTATAGCGCCTGCGTACAGACATACAGGAATTCCGATTACTAAATATCCAATAAGAAATAGGATAGAAACCATACGGCGTACACCAACGCCATACCTCTCCTCCATAAACTCCGGCAGCGTTGTATATCCTTTTCTAAGATACATCGGCAAAAACACAAAAGCCATAATAATTGTGGCTATAACCGCTGTTGCTTCCCATGCCATGCCTGACATATTAGCTGCATATGACTGTCCCGACAAACCTACCAGATTTTCTGCCGACAGATTCGTAAGCAGCATTGATCCTGCAATGAAAAAACCTCCAAGTCCATTTCCGGCAAGGAAATAACCCTTTGCCGTTTTCTGGTCATCGCTATTCTTCACTATCTTTCCTGAAATAATTCCAACCAGTGCTGTGAAAAGCACAAATGTCACCAAAGTAAATACTAAATGCTCCATAAAATCCTCCAATTTAATAGAAAAAATATACATCGATTTGTTGAAACTAACTATTCACATTCAATCTCTCACATGATATACTTTTTCTGAAAATTATTTCCCACGCAACCGAAAGTACAGTAATATGTCCAGTATTCAGTCTTTCGGTCACGTGGTTTTTTTAATAATAAAGTTCCTTATTCTCTCCAAGCAATCCAGGATATGCCCCTTGTTTTATCAATGGTTCTCTATCGGGATGTGCTATTACCCACTTATTTCTTTGCAAAAGCAGTCTCTCTTCTCCTATGGCAGCTTCATCTGTCCCTCCATTATTGAGTGGTGTATTGGTTCCCCTTGGAAGAATCACAACATCCTTAAATCCAATATCTGACACCCTGCATGGTGATAGATGAAGTGTCGTCTGGTACATCTCTATTGCTGTACCCTTTTCCACAAAAAATACCTTTGCATCTTCAATACGGTATGTATTGTCTTTTATCTCCCAGGTATGTCCCAGCACCAGCATAAAGTCAGTTACCGCTATATTGATTTCGCTGCCCTTATGGTACTCAAAACCATTGTATGTGGTGTTTCTGCCATTACAGTAGCCTATCTGTATAGGCATCTCTCCATATATACGATTTTTAAAAAACTCTGCTATATGTGTACGTTCAAGCTCTTCTACTGAAGCCACATATATATTTCCTTTCTCAGGAATTACAGTATTTTGTTCCATAAATGAGATAAGTTCGTTGCAATTGATATTTGAAATCACCCTTCCGTAGGTTTCAAAACATGGATCAGTGACACTGTATATAGTCACAGAATTTTTTTCATTCAAATGTTTTAACATATTTCCCCCACTTATCTTTGCATTGCCTTGACAGCCTTTATAGTAGCGCAGAAATCTTCTTTTCCAAAGCCAAGTTCCATTGCCTTGTCATATACCTGCTTTGCAGCGTTTTCTCCTTGAAGCTTTAATCCACTCTCCTTTGCCATATTCATGCAGATATTCACATCCTTGTACATGTTTTCAATCGAAAAGGCAGTGGTGTAATCCTCATTTTTGATTGGCACATTTTTGGAATCCAGATAAAAGTTCTGTCCACCGCCATATGAGATAGCTGTAGTATAGCTTTCTATATCTATTCCATATGCCCTTGCAAGTGTCAGTGTCTCATTTACACCATTTTGAATCTGTGATACAAGCGCGTTATGGCAGATTTTCATGACCAGACCTTTTCCGTTTCCACCCATCCTGATGATATTTTCTCCCATATAGGAAAGAATCGGCATAGCCTTCTCACATGCTTTTTCATCTCCACCGACATATATTCCGAGCTTTCCTGCAATAGCAGCAGGCTTCGATTTCACAACCGGTGCGTCCACAAACTCTGCGCCCGTCTTCTTTACCATTTCAGAAATCTCCACAGAAACAGATGGATCTATCGTGCTCATATCAATACAGAGCTTTGTATCATCAAGTGCCGGTAAAACCTCCTTATAAACAGCCATCGAATGCTCTGACTTTGGAACCATTGATATAATTACGTCTGATTTTTCTGCCAGCTTAAGCGAACTGCTGCAGCCGATTGCACCCTTGCTCTCCAATAGCTCTACCTTCTCCTTTACGAAATCAAATACATATACCTCATCATCATGCTTCTTCACTATATTCTCACTCATGGACTCCCCCATGATTCCGAGTCCTACAAATCCAATTTTCATTGCCTACAAACACCTCCCTGTTTCATCTATTCTGTAACTGTATTATCCCATGCATTCTGGAATGTCTCAAGTCCCTGTCTGGTATATGCATGTTTGATACTGTCCTTGTATACTGCAAGGCCTGTTGTAACGATATCTGCTCCTGCAACCGCACAGTCTACAATCTGCTTAGGTGTACGGATAGCCGCACAGATAATCTGTGTCTTTCCCTTATATCCATAATTGTCATAGATATCTGAAATAGCCTGAATGTACGCTTTACAATCCTCTCCATTTGCCTCTTTCCAGCCGATGAAAGGTGAAACAAAAAGCGAATTATTCTTTGCCGGCAGAATAGCCTGTGCTGGTGAGAATACGAGTGTCACATTTGTTCTGATTCCCTCTGCCTCGAGTCTTCTTGCTGCCTGAATACCGGCCTCTGTGCACGGAATCTTGATAACAAAGTTGCTGCAGATAGCTGAAATCTTTCTTGCCTCTGCTACCATCTCATCTGCATCATCAAGGTGTGGGTTGATTTCAACGGAAATAGGGAATTTCTCGTATCCCTCGATTCCTTCCGCCTTAACCCAGTCTGCCATCTCACTGATTACAGTAAGGAAAGGCTTTCCGCTTACCATTATGTGGCGTGGATTTGTTGTCACTCCATCAATACCAAATGTATGGTAGGCCTCCTTGATTTCTTCGATTTTTGCACTGTCCAGAAAATACTTCATGATTGCTTCCTCCTTGATAGTTAGTTAAATTTGTTAATTAATTGTTGTAAAAAATATAAGCCGTTATGTTTTTCTCTTGGCTTCTGTTTGTATTATATTACTATAGCATTGACTTTTCAATAGTATATAACGTTGCAAAAGCATTTTCAGCTATTTGTTTAAATTTATTAATCATTTTTTGTGCAATATGCAATAGCCATAAAAAATAAGCAGATAAAACTACTTTTTATTATAAAAAACCACCCGGAACTTTTTTTGCGTTCCGAGCGGTTTTTTAGTTAATCCTGTGATTGTACAGCTCTATCCTTATATGTCAGCTATTATTATCTACTTGCTACAGCTCTTCCTCTACCATGCTCTTCTCTCTGTTGAACGCATCATAGATACATGGAATTACTATAAGCGTAAGGATGGTTCCGTATACGAGACCTCCTATTATTGCGATTGCCATCGGCTTTATCATATCTGAGCCATCTCCGATACCTATCGCCGATGTAAACATTGCGAGTATGGTGGTCATCGCTGTCATCAGTATTGGACGAAGCCTTGTACGGCCTGCGTCTATGATTGCCTCATGCTTGCTCATGCCCTCTCTCCTGGCCTGATTGATGTAATCAATGAGCACGATTCCATTATTTACAATGAGACCTGCCAGCATGATAAAGCCAAGCATTGATATGATTCCAAGCTCATTTCCCGTGATGAAAAGAGCTATAAAGCCTCCTGTAAACGCAAGAGGTATACAGAACATGATAATAAACGGTGAAAGCAATGACTGGAACTGCGCCACCATGATAAGATAGATAAATATCACTGCAAGCACAAGCATAAGTCCAAGCTGACTCATTGACTCATTTATTGTCTCATCCTCGCCCTCCATATCTATTGAATAGCCATCAGGAATACTAAGTTTATTAATTTTTGATTTAATTTTATCGCTTAGTAATGTTACATTATGGTTTTCATCAACCGCACCTGATACTGTAATATATCTTGTCTGAGCATCTCGATGAATGGTACTCAGTGTCTGTTCCTGCGAAATAGTGCAGATATCACTGAGCGGAATCTCCTTTTCACTGCCATCATTATCCTTATAGGTAAATGTAAGGTTTTTGATGTCGTCCACAGTCACATCAGACTGCTCTGCAGATTGTAAGTATACCTCATAGTCCTTTATGTCGGTCGTAATGGTTGTTGCGCTCTTTTGAGATGATATCTCACTGGATACGAGCTGGTATACCTGAGCCACCGTATAGCCATACTTTGCTGCTTTTTCCTTATCCACAGTTATCTTAAGCTCATTGATTGTATCTCCAAGACCGTCATCTATATCTGTCACTCCATTTGTGTCCTTAAGAATATCCGCCACATCACCTGCAAGCTTCTGCAGCTTGTCTATATCATTACCCTTAATCCTGACAGAGAGACCACTTCCGAAAAACTCTGATGAGTCCATAGCCTGTGAAGATGCTGTTACCTTGCAGTCCAGATTCTTTGTGCGTTTTTCAATTTCATCTATTACCTTATCCGATGAAACATCCGACTTCTCATCAAGCAATATATACATGCTCACGCTGTCGCTTCCTGAGCTCATCAGGTTCATGGTCGAGCTGCCGCCTGCTGTAGCTCCTATTGTGTCTATGCCCTTTATATCAGATATTTTGTCCATGACCTTATCAGACAGCTCTGTAAGCTGCTTGAAGTCGAGCTTTTCGTCATCCTTTGCCTCTATGGTAAGTGAAATCTGATTTGACTCCATGTCCATATCCATAAATGTCATTCCCCTTGACATGCAAAGTGCGCCACTGCCGACTAAAAGCACTACTGCCGCAATAAATACCACCGGCTTAAATCTAAGACATATGCCGAGCACATTTGCATACCAATCCTTAAAACGGTCAAACCATGGATGCTTTATATCCTTCGTCTTTTTGAGCATGCCTGAAGCAATTGCCGGTACAAATGTGAGTGCCACAACAAGAGATGCCATAAGAGTAAACGCTACCGTAAGTGCCAGGTCTACAAAGAGCTGTCTCGTGATTCCATCAGTAAAAATGATTGGCGCGTACACACTTACCGTGGTAAGTGTAGAGGCAAAAATGGCTCCTGCCACCTGATTTGCACCCTCAACAGCCGCCTTCTTTACCGAATATCCCTCTCCCCTTAATCTGTAGATATTCTCGATTACTACTATTGAATTATCCACCAGCATTCCTATTCCAAGCACAAGTCCCGACATTGAAATGATATTTAAGGTGATATCCGTAAAATACATAAGCACCACTGCCACAATAACCGATAGCGGTATAGATGCTGCGATAACAAGTGTTGGCTTTATATCCTTTAAGAACAAAAGCAATACGAAAATGGCAAGTATTGCTCCCACTATCATATTCTGCATCACACTTTTTACAACCATGTCGATGTATACGCCCTGATTCATGAGCACTGTGGTGTGTAATCCGTCATTTTCCTTTTCCAGCGAATCAAGCTTGTCCAAAAGACGGTCTGTGACGTCTCCTGTAGAGTAGCCGGTCTGCTTCTCCATGGAGAGCATTATTCCGGGATTACCGTTGACTATCGCATATGTCTCATCCGAGTTGTCAGTCATCTCAACATCTGCCACATCACCGACATGAATAGGAGCTATTCCATCAAGCTTCATATCCATAAGCACTAGATTTGTTAAATCATCAATTGATTTTATCTCATCTCCCACCTGTACTATGTACTGCGTGCCATTTGAATCATTTACATAGCCTGCAGGCATATCAAAGTTCTGTGCGACGAGCAGCTGCGAGAGTGAGTCAATTGTTAAAACTGCATTTAAGTTTGACTTGTCAAGTGCATCATCCTTACTCTTTTCAAGCTCCTTTTTTGAGCTGTCAAGAGATGCCGCTGCTGTTGCAAGCTGTGCCGACTGCTGTCCTATGCTTATCGAGCTGATGGCTGCCTGACTGTTTAGATTATCATAGGCATCTAAAAGTGCTGTCTCTCCTTGTGCTATCCGGTCAAGCCCGCTTTGGCACTGCTCTATACCTGTATTCACCTGAATGAGAGTCTGTGCTATCGCTGACGCTGCCGCAGGCAGATCATCTGCTGTGTTTACCTTGATTCCAAGCGTCGAGAGACCTGAAAACTGTGTTGCAATCTGCTTATTAACCTGCTCAAGTTGCGCTTTGAGTGCTGTGCCCGCTTCACCCGGTGCATTTGCGCCCTCTTTGAGTGACGGAATTGTCTTTGTATATGTATCACTATTCATGAAGTCTGAAAGAGCTGACTGAATTGTTTCAAGCTGGCTCTTCTGCTCATTTAAGCTTGAAAGTGTACTCTCTAGCTGAGTCTTCTGCTCTGCAAGCTTTGCCTTTTGCTCCTTTAGCGTATCCACTCCCGCGCTCATCTGATCCGATGCCGATGTGATTGCGTTTTGTCCGCTCTCTATCTTTGCGCTTGCATCATCCATCTGACTTTTTGCATCGTCAAATTTCTTTGAAACGGCATTATTTATTTTCTTATTGAGCGCATCTATCTTGGCCTGATTCATCGTGACCTGTATCTGCTCGGTGAGCTCACCTGTTGCAGTCACTGATGCGACTCCTTCTGTACTCTCAATTGCAGGCTTTAGTGTGTTTTCCACAAAGTCTGTGATTTCCGACTTGCTTTTCCCATCCATATCCACAGCAGTCATCATGATTGGAAGCATGTCCGGATTTATCTTCATAATGGTCGGAGTACCCACTCCATCCTTCCAGCCAGCCTTGACCTGATCTATTTTCTGCTGCATCTCTATCACTACAGAATCCATGTTGGCATTCTGCTCATACTCGCATGTCACCAGAGAATAGCTGTTATATGACATTGAGCTTACGTTTTTGATTATTGGACGTAGTTGCCATAGCTGCTTCAAGCGGCGCGGTGACATCGCTCTCCACCTCCTGTGGACTTGCTCCCATATCTGTTGTCACGATAAGTGCATACTGAAAGCTCATATCCGGCAGCAGATCTGTCGTCATCCTGCCAAGCGATACAACACCAAGTACTATTACCAGCAATACTCCTACAAGTACAGTAAAAGACTTTTTTACACTATATCTGGATATCATCTAACCCCTCCTTTTTCTTTTCTTGATAATGTCCTGCATTAGTTTAATAGACAATGATTACTGCGATTTTCACAATATATTTAATTCGCTGTTATATTTTTATTATACAATGTGGCGGATTACAACTCAATTGGTTTTATACTTTTTTTAAGTAGATTTTTGGCTAATAAAAAGACACCCAATTATACGATCAATATAATTCGATGTCTTTAAATATCTTTTAATATCTTTTATTGATTTTAGCTTCAGATGCCCTCTTCCTCTGTCTCATCCTCATCATCATTGATACCTGCAACAGCACTTGTAACGGCTCCGATTACAGCGACCAGCGCAAAGATGATAACTAAAAAAATAACTATAAAGAATGCTACTAAAAAACCTGTATCTGTCATATAATTTACCCCCATAGCTGTCTCACAGCTTCTTTAAAATATAGTTTTAGTTTAACACACTTGTCTGTAAATAACAATATCGTAAGGGGCTAAAATATTGACTAAAATATTGATTTATGAAATTGATCAGTCCTTGATCTGCATACCGTTTGCATCCATATGATAGCCTTCAGTCATGATCAGCTTTGATACCGGAACTATCTCATAGCCCATGTCCTGCAGCTTCGTGAGCATTTCATCGAGTGCCTGCGAGGTGTATTTTGCGCCTAGATGGCAGAGTATTATCGAGCCACAATCCAGGCTTTTGTGATTGCACACTGTATCTATAATGTTTTGCATACCATAGTTTTTCCAGTCGAGTGAATCCACATCCCACTGGATTGGATAATAGTCACAGCCATACACTGTGTCAATCAGTTCATTGTTGTACGAGCCGTATGGCGGTCTGAATACCTTCATATCCTTTCCGGTCAGCTCCTTGACCTTTTTGTGCACATCCATTATCTCTGTCTTCATCTCGCCTGCAGTGATTGTTGCCATATCATAGTGGTGCTCACTGTGATTTCCGGGCTCATGCCCTTTTTCAACCAGCGTCTTTACACATTCAGGATTATCACTCACAAACCCTCCTGTCATAAAAAATGTAGCCTTTACGTTGTGCTTGTCAAGTGTCTCCATCATACTGTCAAAATCCTCTGCTCCCCAGGCACAGTCAAATGAAAGGGCTATCTTTTTTTCTGTTGTCTGAACCGAATATACAGGCAGCTTTCTGTCCCCGAACTGACTCACAGCACTGCTAAGTGTCTCCATCACCTCTATATTTTTCAGCTGCGATATGTCATACTCTCTGCCATATAAAGCGCCTGTAATAAGAAGCGCCGACAGCAGCACTCCAAAAAGGAATCTGTGTCGGCGTTTCTTTCGTTTTGTCCCATTATGTAGTTTTGTATTTTGCATGTATGCTCTGTATTCACTCATGCTATATACTATTCTTTATTATCACAAATTATGAATAATGAAATAACTCTATTTCAGTTCTTCTGCCCTTCCGATAAACTCAAGCACTACCTCAATCGACTGATGCGCAGCCTTCTCCGCAAAGGTCTGGTAGTCTGTCTCGCCGCCATCGCCGTCTGATATTGAGCGAAGAATGGCAAATGGCACCTTATTCACATAGCACACATGACCGATGCTGCCTCCCTCCATCTCTGCTGCGATTGCATCAAATGTATTCGAAATATAATCCTTCTGCTCCTTTGTGGCAATAAACTGATCTCCTGTTGCGATATTGCCCTTTTTGTAGTGGATATTCCTGTCAGCTAAGCATGAGCACATGAGCTCCACCATTTTTGTATCAGCCGGAAGCAGAATCATATTGATGCCTGAGAGAAGTCCCTTCGGATCTCCGATTGGCGATGTATCCATATCGTGCTGCAGCACGTTTGTGGCTACTGCCACGTCAAGCACATTTAAGTCCTTTGTCAAAGTACCAGCCACTCCGATATTGACAATCATATCTACATCATATTTCAAAATCATGGCCTCTGCACATATTGCCGCAAATACCTTTCCTATTCCGCATTTTGCCGCAACAACATACTGATCACCGATTTTACCCTCAACAAACTCCACTCCGCTGTAAACCTCTGTCTGTGTGTCTGTCATCTGAGCCTTTAAGTCATCGACCTCCATCTGCATTGCACCAATTACACCTATTGTCATTTTATTTCTCCATTCCTGCTATCTTACTATTATATTTTTAGTCTTCGTTTACTGTGGATAAGTAAACTCCATATTTGTCTGGCTCTCAAGCACCTTAAGATATGCACGGCACTCCTTCTTTGCCTCATCAAGTGACAGATTCTCGTAATGTCCGCACTCTATGGCTGATGCACCAAACACCGGTCCATCATACTCTAGTATCTGTTTTAAGACCTCTTTGGTGATTTCAAAAACCTTTCCCGGCTCGACATCCCTCACAACGAGATAGAAGCCTGTCTGACAGCCCATCGGTCCAAAATATACCACATCATCTGCAATCTCAGAGTTTCTCACACATGTTGCAAACATATGCTCCACTGAGTGCATAGCTGAATTGGACATATAATCGCCTGCATTAGGTTTTCTTGTACGAAGGTCGTATGTGACAATTTCTCCGTCTTTTCTTGAAATATAAAATCCAGGTTTAAGAATATTATGATTGATTGTAAAGCTTTTAATTCTTTCCATAAAAATGTTTCTCCTTACTTAGTTGCTGCCTCAAACTGCTTCAGATAATCCTCAAATACATTGAGTGCATCATCCACAGGCTTTGGTGTGCTCATATCGACACCGGCACTCTTTAGCAGCTCGATTGGATTCTTCGAGCATCCACCGCACAGGAAATTTCCTATATACTTATCCACAGCAGGCTTTCCCTCCTCAAGTATCTTTTTTGAAAAAGCAACTGCTGCCGAATAGCCCGTCGAGTACTGATATACATAGTACGGTGTGTAAAAATGCGGTATGCGCATCCACTCATATGATATCTCATCATCCACGCGCATATCCGGTCCGTAGTACTGCACATTCAGCTCATGCCACAGTTCATTTAGCACATCCTTGGTAACCGGCTCACCCTTTTGCATTTTCCGGTGAGCTATATGCTCAAACTCTGCAAACTGCGCCTGCCTGAAAAGTGTCGTCCTGAAGCCGTCCAGAAAATGTGTCATGAGATATTTTCTCTCATTCTCATCCTCACAATGCTCAAGCATATAGTGCATTAGAAGCGACTCATTGCAGGTGGATGCAACCTCTGCCACAAAAATCAGGTATCCCGCGTAGGTGATGCTCTGATGCTCATTTGAATAGTATGTATGCATCGCATGTCCCATCTCATGAGCCAGTGTAAACACACTGTCCAGATTGTTGGCATAATTCAAAAGCACATACGGATGAGTGCCGTAAGCGCCCCATGAATACGCACCGCTTCTCTTGTTCTCATTCTCATATACATCTATCCAGCCACTCTCCATGCCAGCCTTAAGTGTGCTGACATACTCATCGCCCATAGGCTCAAGCGCCTTTGCCACAAGCTTTTTCGCCTCATCATAGGTGTAGGTGGTCTGTACATTGTCCACAATCGGTGCAAATAAATCATACATATGCAGATGCTCCACACCCAAAAGCTTCTTCCTAAGCGCCATGTACCTGTGCAGAGCCGGCAGATGTGCGTGAACCGTCTCAATCAGATTGTCATATACGCTCTCAGGAATATCGCCACCGGATAAATACATGGCCCTTGCGCTGTCATATTTTCTGACCCTTGCATAAAAAGTGTCATTTTTCAACTTGCTGATGTACATCATAGAAACAGTATTGCTCCACTTCTTGTACGAATCATAGACTCCACGGAACACCTGCTTGCGCAGGCTTCTGTCCTTGCTGCTTAAAAAATCTATGAAATTGCCATGCGTGATACGGATTTTATTTCCCTCGACATCAGTGATATACGGGAATTTGATATCCGCATTGTTGAACATGCTGAATATATTCTCCGGCGCTGCAGCCATCTCACCGCACTGCGCCAGGATATTCTCCTCTGCAGCCGATAAGGTATGCGCTTTCTGACGCATTATCTCATCAATCGCACGCTTATAGTGCACAAGCTCATTGCTCTCACTGTAAAAGCTCTCAAGCCTTTTATCATCTATCTGCAAAATCTCCGGACTCGCAAATGCCAGCGCACCTGATGCCTGAACAGTCAGTGTCTCTGCCTTTGACACATATGCCTGATATTTCGACACGGCAGTGTCCTGATGCGAGCGCTCATTCGCATAAACCACTATACGCTCCAAATAATAAGACAACTCATCCTGCTTCTTAAAAAAATCAAGCAGCGTTGCTGCACTGTCTGCCAGATGTCCCTTAAAGCCCGAGAGCTTTTCTGCAAGCTGTGACGCTTTTTCGCACTCAGCCTCCCACAGCTCATCTGTCTCATACATATCCTCAAGCTTCCATTTGTACTCGTCTGAGATTTCATCTCTCTTTTGAAGCCTTTTCTCACTCATTTTGTGTTACCTTCTATCTTACTCTTTTTATTTAGAATCCCACACATCTGCTCTGCAAAATGCATATAGACGTGTGGGATATGTGTGAATTATAACAATTAAGCTCTACTTTGTAATTAAAGTGCCCATACCACCTGAAACTGTCTTGCCCTCTTTGTTGAGCTTTGTGATAAGCACTGAACGGATGGCAGAGTCACCGATAAAGTCGATAGCCGCCTCAATCTTTGGAGCCATGGTACCCTCATCAAACTCGCCTGCTGCAAGGTACTTCTTTGCCTCATCGACAGTCATGGTATCAAGCGGCTTCTCATCCTCCTTGCCATAGTTCAGGCAGACCTTGTCAACGCTTGTAAGTATAACAAGTCTGTCAGCATCAAGAGTATCTGCAAGCTTTCCGGCTGCAAGATCCTTCTCAATAACAGCGCTTGCGCCCTGAAGCTTATTATCCTGTGCTAAAACAGGAATTCCGCCGCCACCGCATGCGATAACAACCTGATCCGCATCAACAAGAGCCTTAATAGCATCCTTTTCCACTATATCAACAGGCTTTGGAGCTGCCACAACTCTTCTGTAGCCTCCCTCGACCTGTGTCACATGGTTGCCCTTCTTCTCCTCTTCCTCAGCCTCAGCCTCTGTCATAACACGGCCAATGATCTTTGTCGGATGATAAAAAGCCTCATCATATGGGTCAACAACCACCTGTGTAAGTATTGTTGAAACGGTCTTGTAAATTCCTCTGCCAAGAAGCTCTGTACGGATAGCATTCTGTAAATCATATCCTATATATCCCTGGCTCATTGCAGAGCAGACTGCTGTAGGTGTAGCTGTATACTCAGGATAAATCCTGCAAAACTCAGACATAGCGGTGTGAATCATGCCCACCTGCGGTCCGTTGCTGTGTGTGATAACAACCTCATAATCGTCCCTGATAAAATCTGCAACTGCCTTTGCTGTATGCTTTGTAGCCTCGTGCTGCTCCGGAAGAGTTGTTCCAAGAGCATCATGTCCGAGTGCAATAACTATTTTTTTCTTTCTTCATGCCGACCTCCTATGCTGCATCCGCTCAATGTGTATTATATCTCATAATCACAAACCGATGTGTATACTATGATAAATCTACATATAAACCATCAATTTTGAAGAATTCCTATGCGGTGCAAAAGTAAAATTATTTATATACATTATCTAATATTTTAGGGAATTTGTCTAGTACTTTGAACTGATTTGAACAACATTTCCGCCACAACATAGCGAACGTAAGCCGCGCATAGCAGCGGCGCACACGTAAGCACAATTCCGCCACAGCGTAAGGGACATAAGCCCCGGGCACCGGTGGCGCACACGTACTCTTGCAGGAGCGAATAGCGAAGTGGCTTAGATACTGTAGAAATTATGCCCATGAAACGCAGAAACACCCCTGCATGGACGCAGGGGTGAGGAGAAAACGCGCCGGAATTACTGCTGAATATCCTTTGCAGAGCTTAAGGTTACTTCAACCTTGCTCTCTTCATACTGTCTGCCACTCTGACGGGCAACAGTAAGAGTAACCTTATCTCCGGCCTTGTAGCTCTTTAACGCTGACTGCAGCTCTGTCATAGAAGAAATCTTTGTGCTGTCAACAGCAGTGATGATATCTCCCTCCTGTAAGCCGGCATTTGCGGCACCTGAACCAGCTGAAACAGATGAAACATACACACCCTGTGGGAAGCCGTAGGCTACCATCTCAGATGAAACATCGCCACCCTTGATACCAAGGTATGCCTGATTCTCATTAGTATATTTTCCGTCCTGGATGAGGCTCTCAATAATAGGCTTTGCAACTGACATAGGAATTGCATATCCAATACCCTCAACCTCAGTTGAAGAATATTTTACAGAGTTTATACCGATAACCTCGCCATTTTCATTTAAGAGTGCTCCACCACTGTTTCCAGGGTTTATGGCTGCATCGGTCTGGATAAGCTTGTTGTTGGTAACAGTCTCACCTGTCTGTGAATCCTGTGTAGTAACAGTTCTGTTAAGTGCACTTACTATACCTGTTGTGACAGACTGTCCGTATCCAAGTGCATTACCGATAGCAATTGCAGGACTTCCAACAGCTACACTTTCAGAATCTCCGATTGTAGCAATCTTGATATTTGAGTAAGTATCTTTTCCAAGATCTGCTTTCTTTACACGTACGACTGCTAGATCGTCATCCGGATCTGTTCCTCTGATTTCTGCCTTTACCACTGAATCATCATCAAACTGTACTGTGAGCTCCTCTGAATCTGCCACAACATGGTTGTTTGTAGCAATGTAGAGATAATCATCATCCTCACTCACAATGATACCTGAGCCGCAGCTCTGAGACTGCTGTGACTGCCTTCCGAAAAAGCTGTTGTAGGTGACTGTTCCTGTATTTGTGATAGCAACGATGCTAGGCATAACCTCATCGACAACAGATGATACATCTGTCATATCCTTTGCATCCCCTGAGGATGTCTGCTTAGTCCCACCGGATGTTGTAGTGGTAAGCTTTGCACTTGCAGTAGAAGAATTTGAAATAGCTCTCGTGCCAATATAGCTTACTCCTGTGAAAACTCCGCCTCCGACGAGTCCGAAGATAAGAGCTGCAGCTACTGTCTTTGCTGCAAATGGTCCAAATGCACCAGGCTTTCTAGGTGCTCTCTGTTTCTTAGGCTTTACAGTCTGCTGGTATGCCTGACCATTCATATTCATCCGGCGGCTATATGAATTGTCTGTCGAACCTGCTGATGTGCCGCCATATGCATTATTATTTGTGCCTGAATTATACGACTGATTAGAATAAGGCTGATTTGCATATGATTGATTTACATTTGGCTGTCCTGCTGCAGAAGCCTGCGAATATGGATTGTAGCTCTGTGAATAGCTTTCAGCTGATGTATTATTAGTCTGTGCAGCCTTCTGTGACTCATCCGAATTGTAAGGATTACCCGACATTGTGAAATTTACATTGTTTGTATTGTTATTTGTACTGTTAGTATTATTTGTATCATTCATATTTCCATAATTGTTATCCATAATAATTTCTCCTTTCGTTTACAATTAGAAGTATACTGTCAATCTGTGTTTAATTTGTGACGGGATTATTTATTTTTTCATAAATCATTTAACTATTTATAGCCTATATTCCCCATTGCAGGCCACTATGCG
>ENA-OQJG01000050-OQJG01000050.1-human-gut-metagenome-genome-assembly--contig:-NODE-50-length-19285-cov-3.492588_pt1 | contig 19285 bp, 27 predicted proteins | sample MGYA00242601_ERZ504767 | MGnify/ENA primary metagenome ERZ504767 (study PRJEB26092, sample SAMD00036362) | human gut metagenome | host: Homo sapiens | study: EMG produced TPA metagenomics assembly of... | reverse complement strand
ATTGAAAGTAAAGCTGTATTCGAGCCGCTGGATCATGGCATGAACCGCGGATTGCAACTCGGTGTACAGCATCATTTCCTCGATGCTTCCGGCGTTCTCAAAGGACGACCGGATGGGCGTATAGGGGTAGACAGGCGGTTTGCCATCCACCACCTCGGGCGGCGCGTAGATTGCCGTAGAGCGCCGGATAGGCTCTATCTGCTGGATGCTGCCCATAGGGTTCAGCGCAAGTCTGATGCGAACCGCATCATCCACCCGGCGCATCTCCTCCGGGGTCAGATGCCCTAGATACTTCAGCGCCCGGCTTTTGTCGATGGTGAAGATCTGCTCTGCCTGCACAACGGACGGCATATTCAACCCTGCGTTTTCCAACAGGCAGTGGGTCGGCTGGTTTACTTTCTTTTCCGCCTTGCTTGTCATGGTTGCAACGATCAGGGTCGGAGAGTGATAATTGCCCACATCATTCTGAAGAATGACCGCTGGGCGGTCACCGTGCTGTTCCGAGCCGGTGCTCGCCCCAAAATGGGTGAAGAAGATGTCTCCGCGTTGGAATTTCCAATTTTGCTGCAAAATTGTACCTCCATGTTGTTATGTGCAAAGCCCGCTGCCGGATGTTCCGCAACGAGCTTCGTTCAAGGTATGGTGGTATGGTTGGGTCAGCGGTGCATGACCACATAATCATAGCCGCGCCGCATCTGGCAGACGGTGCATGTGTCCATGCTCCGGTCTGGGCTGGGTACAAGCGCGATTTTGAAAGCCTTTGCATCCACAAAGTGCCGCAGACAGGTACCGCAGAGAGTTCGGATGGACTTGACCATCTCAGGGGTCAGCTCCATCTCCTCGTAGATCTCCTGCTCGCGCACCGTGGGGTTCAACTCGTCCATAAAAGTGTCCTCCTATGTATCAAAAGTGAATATTCGGATAAAGAATAAATAAGAGTACGTAAAAAAACGGGAACTGCCGGATGCGTGGAACGTACCCGACAGTTCCCGGATCAATATGATTAAAGGTCTCGCATATTCGCCCTCGGCTCCCTGCGAGTGGGGCATGAACATCTGGCAGCGGACTTGTACCGCTTCATTGGCATTTCAGCCACCCCGTCTGCTTTGTGACCGGGCCGCGAATTACGGAAGTATCATTATCGGAGTACCAGATGACGGAACTATTCAGTTTTCAAGGTCCCTGAGGTCGGACGTTTCGCCCTGCGGCAGGTGCCGCTTGGGAAATTGTCCTCTCACTTGGTAGCCGACGAGAAAGGTCAATTCGTAGCATTGAAATTGAAGTTTTTCAAAAATTTAGTAATTCTCTTGATTTTGATACTAATAGTGGGCCGAGATACGCCGTAGACTTTAGAAATTTCAGTGATGTCGTATCCCTCGTAAGCGTACATGGTGATGATTTCCAAATCTTCGGTTTTCAAAGTTTCGAGTGCAGTAAGCAACTGCTCGTTCTCAATCTCACCAATCCATGCAAAACGGCTTTTAGTTTCGTGGTAAGTATCTGTCACGGTAATCGCATCCTGATAGCGTAGCATCAAAGGCGACGCTTCTTCCTCAGAGCTTTCATACGCAGGAGCGGTGAATTCCTGCGTCCGCTCGATAAAGGTACGCTCCGAATTGAATTGCTGACGGTCATAATCGTACATCTTCTGGATGGCCTCTTTCGTCATTCCCGCAGCTGCGTACTCGATGCGCAACTTTTCCCAGTGTGCTTCAAACTTCTTCAACTCATAGCCTTTATTAAAAGACATCGTAAACCTCCAAATTTTCGATAAGTCGTAAAAAGTCGAAAATTTGGAAGGCTACGGATATTTCGCCGCTTGGGGCATCCATGAAAAACGGACAAACATAAAGCCTGCTCCTTTTTACGGGAGCAGGCTACCTGAAGGCTAAAAAAATAGCCGGACAACCAACTAACAGAGCGGTTCTAAAGCAGAATCACTCTATCAGCTGTTGCCCGGCTATTTGGTGCGCGTTTCATACATTGCCTTGCGGCAATGGCCCGTTGCTCGGTGACGAACAGTCCATATTCAGGGTGCAATGCACCCGATTTTTGAAATTGTGGTTTGTCTAAAAAAGTCAGCGTCTGCGGTAGGCTAAGTCAACTGTTGCTATGTTACCGCACTTGAGGCACTTTATGCTGATAGAGCCTGAACAGCTCTCGTTTTTTTGGTAGAGCTTGTGTCCGCAAACCGGACAAAACCTCCAGCCAATGCTGAATTGTGCCTGCTGTATATTGTTCAGCGGTTTACTCTTAAAAGAGCGATTATTTGACCAAGTCATATTATTCTCCAAATCGAATGACGTCCAATGGATGGCAGTGGATGGGTTTTCCGTTGATGACCTGCATCTGCTGTAATCTGATCCTGATCGCAGACCACGATACCCCGATCCGTGCAGCCATCTTCAGAATTCTTTCATAGTTCGGGTCCGATGCGGATTTGTACAGGATTCCATTTGGCAGGCACAGCGCTGCACGTTCTATTTCGGCGTTGACCAGAAATGTTGGCATCAGCAGCTCCGCTGCAAGGGTATTCGCCTGCCATTCTTCCCATGAGGGCTGTCCGTTTCGTTCCCGATAGGCAATGTGCCCACGGCACTTGACTGCTTTTCCGTAGTCGTTCGGAAACAGGTCAGCCAGTATATGGTGCGCCGCTTCATGCGCTATCGTGAAATTCCGGCATCCGGTGCAGCTGTCTGACGCAAGGGCGGAATCGATTACAACGTCCTTCGGCATGAACACCTCCACAAGCTTTGTCCCGTCCCCCAAGGTTACGGTAAAACCGCATTTCTGGAAAACAGTCAGTCCTAGAATACTTCCATCGCTGCATAGCGGCAGCATTTTCACATTCAGCCCAAGAACAGAACTTGCGAGCCGTTCAGGGTCAATGGGTTCTGGGTCATCTTTACTGATCCCGAAACGGGTATAGTACTGGTCGATATACTTACCCGCTATGTGCGAAAGATCTGCGCGGGATAAGTATCTTGCCATTACGAAGCACAGCTTTCCGGCACGGAGCAGTAGGCTTCCACGAACCACTTGCCCCGTTCAAGCCAAAGATTCCGCTTCTGACCGCAGATCAGGCAGGTGAAGCAGTGACCTTTTCCGCCTAGGTGTGATGTCCCATGTTTGACTGCCAAGACACGATCAATTCCATAAGTGTGAGCCTTGTCATAGTTTATGGCAAGAGGGCGGATCTTACCGTCAGGAGTAAAACGAACGTCCACTTCGACGTATCTTTTCTCACGGCGAAGGTTGTAATCACCACACATCAGAATTCCTCCTTTTTGCGGATTTATCAAAACACGGCGTGCATTACTTGCGAATCATACTGCGTGCCACGAGCTGTTTTTCGTTCAACAGCGGAACGGACACTGTATGTTTTTTCCACTCATCCATAGAGCAGGTCACTGCTTTGCACAGACGGCATTTTGTCCAGCCACCGGTTTCATCAAGATCCACATCATAATTCATGGTTCCGCACATTGGACATCTTACATTTTCTTTTCTCATAGTATCACCTCGCAAAAAAACGCCAAACAAACACAATTCCATACGAAAATAACACCAAAAGGCTGTTATTTGTGGATTTGGTTTGATTATACACCCACTTTATGGAGATGTCAATTACGTATTTGTCGCCATTTTAGAGATTTCCTGTTGATTTCTTATATTTTCTATACTATAATAGAGCTACCGGATCACAAAGGAGTGTTCTTGTTATGAAAAAGAAAACCACGCTCACCAAAATGCACATAGCCCCATCCACAGTGCGCTATGATGCAGTCGCTGCGAGGGATAGCAATGAGGTTGGTCAGATTCTCGCAGGCACACGAAAAAGGAATGGCTATTCACTTGTAACTTTCTCTGAACTTCTCCGTCACTATGGCGTCGATGTCAGTGATAAAGGAATCAGCAAATGGGAAAAAGGCTATACCACTCCTAGCATCTACCAACTAGTTGCAATCTGCTACGCATTGAACATCAAGGAGGGTCCTTCCTACTTTACAAAGAACTTCCAGAAACCCGCCCTTCTAAATGACATCGGGCAAAAAAAAGTCGCTGAGTACGAAATGGACTTGATTGCATCCCGGCGCTACCAGCCAGACGCAGAAGAGCCCGCGGAAATCGACTACATAATGATGCCTGTATCAGAGTTGCCAGTATCGGCAGGTCTAGGAGCTTTTCTTGAGGGTGAAATGTTCCAGCAGATACAAGTGCCTGCCAGTAGCGTTCCGGCTGGTGCCGAGTTCGGGATATATGTTAGCGGTGATAGTATGGAGCCACGCTATCATAACGGACAGATTGTATGGGTGAAGCGCTGCGAAGAACTTGAGTGCGGGGATATCGGGATATTCGTATATGATGACTGTGGATATCTGAAAAAATACGATGAACATACCCCAGACAAATCCCAAGCAGAGTTCCTTACCGACAGCTATGGCGTGGTGCATAACCAACCGGTTTTGGTTTCTCTTAACACCAAATATTCGCCGATCCTTATATCTCCAGAGCAAAGATTCGAGGTTGTTGGAAAAGTTTTGAACTAAAAAGATGGGAGGAGTTTTTGTGGATACGATCAAGCGTGTTCAGGATTTGATGCAAGTGCGTGATATGAATCTATGTGTATTGGCAAAGAAATGCGGAATATCGTACTCCACGATTTAAACCACCGCCCGTCGGGGAGGGCAGTTAAGCGTAGAGACGATTGAAAGAATTTGTCAGGGTTTAGGAATTACATTAAAAGACTTCTTCGATTCCTCCTACCTGTAAATATAGGGGCAGCAAAAAAGCCGTTCGCCACGCTGGAAAATCTGCGTGGTGAACGGCTTTAATACTGCTTCTATTTATCCTTTGGTAATCTCCAGATAAACACTAATCTCCATGATTGTTACCATTGAAGGAATACATTTGCGACGATCTTCGGGCATACCGAATAAGATTTGCATTGGCAGTTGAAGACGGCTCATGTTACCTATTGCAATTCTGACTATTTGGAAATATACTTGTAAGTATCAAATTATTTCACTTTATGGGAGGAAATTATTATGGCAAGACCCAAGGGAAGCAAGAATAAGGCTCGTACTGTAAAGGCCAGCGTTGATTATGTAGCAGTCATTGCAGAAAAGGCCGCAAAAAAAGAGAAAATCGAATCTGAGGTTGCTACGTTGACTGCAAATCTCGATGATCTGAAGACGCAGCTGAAAGCCAAGAAAGCAGAATTGAAAGCCGCCACCAAGGAACTTGCCAAAGCCGAAAACAAAAAAGCTGCCGCCGAAGCAAAAGCAGCAGAAGAAGCAAAGAAGGGCGAAGCAGAAGATGTGCTGAAGAAGCTGCTTGCCAGCGGTATGACGGCTGAAGAAATCCTTGCAAAGCTCCAGTAATGCAATATGATGAACTGGACAAGCTGCTGAAGTAAAGGAAGGGGCTGTTGCACAAGGATAAAACCGGTGTAACAGCCTCTTTTTCATTCATGCTGCAATTTTTTCAGCTTTTCAAACGTATCTAAATTAAAGTGGCATATCATCTTCCTATTTCACAAATCCTTGCCGTTTTCAGACAGGAGGTTGCTTTTATGAAAGTATCTGCCGACTATCGTATGCTCGCTCTCGATGCCCTGCGCGGAAAATGGAAAACTGCTGTTTTGACAGGTATTGCCGCCAGTGCGCTCGGTGCTACCATTGTGAGCAGTTCCAACAGTGTCGTTTCCAATTCCAATCAGGCAAAGGACATTCATTTTAACCTGTTCGCCCAGCCAAACGGCGGTCGGCTGCTTGCTGTTTTGCTTGTCGGCATTGGTCTGTGGGCAATCCTCCAACTGATCGTGGGCGGTGCAGTTCAACTGGGATATGCTCATTTTAATCTGAACCTTGTAGATGGAAATGATGCTGCCATCTCGGACTTGTTCTCTCAGAAAGACCGTCTGTGGGATGGCTTCTGCATGAAATTCCTGCAGGGTCTGTACATCGCCCTCTGGTCGCTGCTGTTGGTGATTCCGGGAATCGTGAAAACATACAGCTATGCGATGACACCTTACATCATGTCCGAGCATCCTTCGCTGACCGCAAATGAAGCGATCACAGAATCCCGGCGGATCATGAATGGCAACAAATGGCGGCTGTTCTGTCTGGATTTCAGCTTCATTGGCTGGGAGCTGCTCTGTTCGGTGCCACTGTATGCCGAGGGTTTTCTGGTTCTCAAATATTTCACCGGTTCAGAGGCTCTGGCGATTTCTCTTGTTCTTCTGCTGACAATTCCATTGAGCATTGGCTTCTTTTTTGTACGCCCCTATGAGGAAGCTGCATGGGCCACTTTCTACCGCGATATTACCGCAGCACCTACCGAACCGGATGAAGCATATTGACTTTTATATTAAAATTATCGTTGTAGTTCCCTTCATCGGCTATGACTCTAAATGGCCGGATCAGAGTAAACATAGATTGAAAAAGCTGATCCAAAACTCAAACGATTCTATTGTTATTTCACATTCTGCGGATGTTTCCAGTTATAAAAAAGAAATTATTATATGGTCGATCATGCAGAGTACATCATCGGTGTGTTTGATAATCAGAAAAAGCTGCGCTCAGGTACATCACAGACAGTCAACTATGCCTTGCATCAGGGAAAAGTAATCACTCTGATCCATCCAGACACTATGGAGATAACAGCCCCTGCGCCTTAACAAATTCACAAAAATTTTTCATTAGCATTTCCAACAAAATATTTTCATTGAAGGGGTGCTGTGATATAATAAGATATAAAACTACGCTCAGAACAAATGGTGCCGCTATGAACAAATATATTGGACAGCAATTTGCTGCTTTAAGATACGAAAAAAATATTTTGGTTGTTGAAGAAACTACATCTGCTGGTGGATGCGGCTCCTTCAACGCGGCTTCTTCATGTCCTGCGTCAGCCTGTCTTTATGACAGTGCGGCGTGGGGCTTTTTTATTGCCTGAAAGGAGTATGAGAACATGAGTCTGAAATATACCTGCCCCAGCTGTGGAACCCCATTGGGTTATGAGGGATTGTGTTGGAAATGTAAGTGCGAGCAAGAACGGCAAGCTGCTCTGGCCTGGACGCCGGAACAAATTGTCGAAAAACAAAGAAACTTGATACAGAACATCCAGAGGCTGGCTGATATGGAGGACCCAGAGTTCGCCGACTTTTGGCAGCTGCTTGGCTACCATGATGTCATCACCCCAGAGATTCAGCGGATGGCACTGGCCGCAGAGGTGTTTTTGGCCCTGTGAGATCTATTATCACGCTCCCGCCGATGTGCGAGATGGTCTGATTCATGCGCTGTTGTCCGCGGAGTATTCCAGCGCGGCCTCCAACCTGATGAGTTGCCTTGCTATGCAGGGAGATGACAAGGCAATGGAGACGCTGCTGGAGCTGGAGCGAAATCCCCGGCCTGGCGGCGCAAGGGCCTCTATGTAGACCCATCCAGCTATGCGCAGATCGGAGGCTGGACCTTCGACAAGGAGGGCCAGAAAATCCAACTCAACTTCGACACCTGCTATCCTATGGTCAAGGGAACCACTGGCGAGAAATCTCCCGTCCGCATTGGCCGAGAACGGGAAGATACCTGTCCCCACTGCGGCGGACGCGTGGTGGATATATTGGTGCTGGACGGCCGGGATGAGCGTCTGAAATTTCTGGGGTTGGATGGTATCCTGACTGCCACCTGCTGCCCCAGCTGCGTGGGATTCCTCAAAGGCCCCGCCTTCAACCGGTTTACCCTGGATGGCGGCGTGGAGGTCTTTCCCTCTGAGCTATTTGACGGCGCGGAGAAGACGGATTGCTATGTCAGTCCCGAGGAGTACAAGGCCCTCACGGAAAATCCCTTTGTGCTGGGCGAAGCGCCTGTGTCCCTGTTTTACGGTGCGGCCTGCCAGGATGTGAATACCATCGGCGGCTTTGCCAATTGGGTGCAGGACGCGGAATATACGACCTGTCCTCACTGCGGCAAGCCCATGAAGTATCTGGCCCAAATCCAGTGGGATATGGTGTTTGACTGTGCGGAGGGCACGCTCTATGTGGAATTCTGCCCGGACTGTCATATCGTGTCCATGCAGCACCAGCAGACCTAAAAAAGTCGCACGGTATGAAAAGAGAAATACCAGCAGGTATTTGCGTAAGGAGGGCTCTGTATGTGCGAGCACTGCCGAAACATTCAAACATGGAGAAAATTTGACGCCCCAAAGGACTATCTGGCCTGTATTGCTTACATTCAGCAGTTGGTGTCGGAGGGGGAATTTGAACTGATGCAAGAGGAATCCACCTGCCCGCTGGAGAAGGTAAAGACAGAGGATGGCTGGGCGGATGAGATTATGGCCCACATGATCCGGTGCAAGCACTGTGGTCAGATCTTCACCTGTGTGGTCAACACCTGGCGAGGCAGCGGACACTTCAAAAAAGGCAAAGGATGACACAGAAAAGGCGGTGAAACGATGAATCAGACAGAAGAAACAAAACTGCTGGAGCAGATTGAGAAGTGGAATGATGCGGACGAGTTCTCACGATGTATTGAGGCCATCGAGGCTATCCCGGAACAGGAGCGGGGCTATTTGCTGACCGTCAAGCTGAGTCGGGCTTACAGCAATCTGGCGGCTCTGGGAGATCATGGAGAGCATGGGACCGACGGTGAAGTGGACGGGGATCTCATCCGACACGCCATTGAGCTGCTGGAGTCCGTCCGCACCCAGGGTGAGAACGATCCCTACTGGAACGCCCGGATGGGCTACTCCTGCCTGATGGCATACGGCTCCGCAACCACCGCTTATGAATACGCAAAATGCTGGCTGTCCCTGGCCCCGGATGACCCGGATGCCCAAGAGCTGGTGCGGGATTGTGAGAAATATCTGGAGGAGGAAAATTCCTTGGAACTGGATTGGAAAGAGCGGGAGGAGATCATCCGGTGGGAGACCATCCCCCCTGCCGACGATGACATCCTCGGCCATGTGAAAGTACATATCGACCAGTATTTCGGTGTCTATACCCAACTCCTCACGGACGACAGCGATCCGGATCACCCTCTGGAGATCGCCGTCATCCTGCCTCGACCGGAACATGACTACTACACCCTGGTCACTGTGGGTCTGAGCCGGCATCGGATGGATTTCTCGGAGGAGCGTCGGGAGGAAAAACTGGAACGGGCGGAGCTACTCATCAATCTGCCCCGAGACTGGAAGCTGACAAAGGCGGACTGCCGGGAGGAGCGGTGGAGCTGGCCCATCCGGATGATGCTGGCCACCGCCCACTTCGCCATGGAGGACCCGGAGGTAGGGCTGGAATCCAGGACTACACTGGATGAGGGTGAGGATGGCATCCCCTTCGCGGAGAACACGGAGCTGCGGGGTGAGATCCTGCTCTATCCCGGTGTGTTTGGGACGGACTCCTTTTTCTGCCGCCTACCGGACGGGGACGAAGTCAACTTCTATCAGGTGATCCCCCTCTATCGGGAGGAGATCCAATACAAGTTGGAGCACGGCTCGGATTCCCTGCTGGACCTCTGCCCAGACGAGAGCCTGGAGGTCATCAATCCACACCGGCTGAATGTGGTCACCGACCGAGAGAAAATCAGCTACGACCCAGCGGAGATGGACAACGCCGCAGACCAGATCAAGAAGATCCAGGAGCTTCACCTGCCAGTGGACGAATTGGACGCCTGCAATCTGATGGCTTTCTATCTGGGGTGGGCTATCAAACGGGGCCAGATGAGTAACCCGTTCCTCTCCCAGTATCGGGAGATAGTGGAGGCGGTCCGGGCCGGAAAGGGGCCGGATCTGCGGGTGTTCATCCTGGACAAGCTGGATGGGAAAATGTCTACTCAGTTCTTTGACCGGAGAGGCTCAGGCTTTGCCCAGTGGTACGCCCAGGACAACCGCTCTAACCCCTATATCTACCGCCGGGACTGCCGGAATATCGTCTTGGCTGGGCTCAAAGACCGCGTCTGGAACAGCTCTACGGAAGAAGAAGCGGCCTACCTGCTTCTTCCATATACCGAAAAGAACCGTCAGAGTGTGGAGCATCTGCTGGATGAGCGGTTTCAGCAGTATCTGGAAGCGGAATTTGTAGATGACCCCGAGGAGCGGGTGGCGCGGGCAGCGGAAGGAAAACCGGCTGTCATTCCTGACTGGGACGGTCCCCTGTTCTGCTACGCTTCCGACCGCGTCGCCCAGGATGGGTGCAAGGTGCAGATTATGGACCGGCTGTTCCCTGAGCGTGAGGATATGGGTTGGGAGAGCGGTTGGGCCTTCTACTCCGGGGACGAGGGCGATGTGTACGGTGAAGGGGATGAATACTACGAGTCACACTGCGGCTTCTATGATATTCGGGACATCTGCCGCATCGATCCAGACATTATCCCGCTCCTGAACCTGCCCTATGGTACCATGCAGATGCGTGGAGAAGATGGAGCGTGGTATGAGGTGATACGCGACGACGAAGGCGAGGAGGAAACCTAAATGAAACAGCGAACAGATCACAGCATTTTTGCAAGAGCATTGGTACATTGCTTCGGTGCTCATCGGAGCCGTGATTTTAATTGGGGCGATCCGCAACTGGAACTGGCTCTGCGACCCCACTGGTACGCGGGATGCCCACCGCCACAGCAGAGGATACCGGCGTGTGGTTTTCTTCCTGCTGGGCGTTCTTCTGATTGTAGTGAGTATCTGGGGATTTGTGCTGAAATTGAAATAGAAGGAGAAAGATTATGATGACTGAGAAATATCCCACCTGGCTCACCGGCCATGTGAAGGAGTGGGCGCAGAAACGCCTGTCCACCGTGACATTGTGTTCTACCACTGGCAATGAACTGCTGGAGGTTTGGTATTACGGAGATCTGCTCACAGTAAAGGGAGAACCCCAATCCTATATTGTAGATGGCGATGCGGCTCCCGGACTGGTGGCAGCCCGTGACCCGGAGAGCGGCGAGGAGTTCGTCATCTTCGACGGCGGGCGACATGGCTATGACAATATGTTCTGCGATGAATATAATCCAGCCGAACTGGAGGATCGTCCCCTCAAACGGTACGAAATCCCTGCTTCCAAGCTGGTGCTGGAGCTGGGTTACAGTATCGACTATGAGGACGAAAAAGAGGACTTCGAACCGGATGAAGCGGATACCGTGGAACTGCTCAACGGTGAACGGATGCTGTGGGAACAGGTCAAGCGGGACGGTATCGACTACATTGCGCTTTACTATGTGAATGAGAAAGGAATACAAGTCCAGATTTTGGACGCGGAATTGGCATGAGTTTTGTGCTGGCTCAGGAGGTGGAACTGCAATGTCAATCACTGCTTATAAAATAGAAGCCATCGGTCATGACCGAACCGGCGAAGACTATGGCTATGTAAATATTATGTACCGCTATGGCAACAAGCAGTCCTGTCCTCGGCCAGATCAATGTGAAAAGATGGAGGTCATGTGGGCGGATGAGAGCGTCTACGGGCCGCCTGCTCCTGGCAGCAAGGTGGGCGACTTTATACAGACATGGCTGATGGGCTCCTGGGACTGTGGAGTATTTACCCACCGGGAGATTGCCCAGCGGCTGATGGATACCTTCACCGGTCTGAAGATCAAGGAACTGGCGTGGTTTGAGAACCCCAGGGAAAAGACTCTGAAAAATGGTAAACCGCGTGCGCGCCGGGCCAAGTGGCTGCCGGAGCGGGAGGTGGATCTGGTGTATCTCTACTCCGACCACTATCTTGACGCAAGAAATCCGACTCCCGTCCAAACCGACTTTTTCACCGTTACAAGGACGGACGCCTGGGGCGTGAGCACCTGGTTCATGTGTACCCCAGAGGCCGCCGGGAAGCTGATCGTCATGGATTACGACAATCTGGCCATCAAGGAGACTACCATTGTGGGATAGAGGTGATACAGCATGATTGGAACAGATGAAAACTGGGCGGTTCTCCATGTGGAGGTCATTTTCTGGAGTGGCAAACGAAAAACACCTCCCAGCCTGGTCAGTGGAAAATATTGTCCCCATTTTGCGGTCACCGGAACCACGGAATATCTGGGTGTGTGCTTTCTGGATGGAACGGAGCGTTGTGCATTTGGTGAACCGGCTTTTGGAAATGCCCAGCCCCTCTATCCAGATACCATTGACTATGCTCCGCTGGAAAACAATGCGGAATTTTTGATCTATGAGGGAGCTAATGCCGTTGGTAAGGGCCGGGTGCTGGGCCGGACGATACCATATAAAGTAAAGCCACAACGAAAGTAGGTGCCTTATGTACCAAATTGCATATATTGGCCGCTGGGAGACCCTCCCAGAGACGGCTGTCGCTATTTATGAACACGATATTCCCAAACTGGAGGCGCTGCTCCAAGGCGGTCTGGATCTGGGTGCTCCCATCCAACTCAGCGAATACATCAAGCTGATGCCGCTGGAGATTGCGGTTTTTTCGGAACGATGTGCCTATGATCCACTTCCTGCTGGAGCATGGAGCTGATTCCAGTCTGGCAGAGGAACAGCCCCTGCTGCTCACCGCCGCCCGCTGTTGTGGGCCGGAGGTGGTGGCGCTCTTTGCTGGACAGGCCGCAAAGCTCAGCTCGAAGCAGAAAGAGCGGGCCTTCCAGGAGGTGCGCTGGGGCAAGCGCCCGGAGAATATCCAGGTGCTGGAGCAAGCCGGGATTACAGTGGAGAAGTTTGGCGGCGAGGCATTCCGGGCCGCTGTGTCCGAGGGCAATACCAAACTTGCCCGGCTGCTTCTGGAAAAAGGGGCAGACATCAATTATCACAAGCCGGACATGGTGTTCCCTTACGCCTCCACCCCTGTCACCGAGGCCGCCCGCTCCAACAATTTCCCTATGGTGCGCTGGCTCATTGAGCAAGGAGCCGACATCACCATTGCTGACAAATACGGCGACCGGCCTTACACCGTGGCGGTGCAGACAAAAATCAAGAGCTGGCCGACTACCTGAAAGCTCTGGAGCCGGAGGAATGGCACAACGAGCAGGAAAAGATCCGGCAGCTCATGCCCTACAAGCTGCCCGCCAAGCTGGTGGAATACTTGAAGACCGGCCCCCTACGGCTGGAGTTCCCGGATCAAAAATGGGTGAAGTGGGCGGAGCTCTACTCCTTCATGGATGTGCAGGAGATGACCTGGAAACGGAAGAAGCTGCTCTCCCTGATGGTGCAGATGGATAACTACAGCGACTATCTGTTGCTGTGGAGCCCCAGGGACAAAAAGCTGTGGTATCTGGATATCGAGCATGAGGAATTCCACCCTCTGGCCAAATGGGATGACTTCATCGCAGATCCCGGCCGGTATCTGAACGGGATGATCGAGGGCGAGTTTGAGGAGTAAAGCCATGACATCAATAGACTTTCTGAACAAGGTACATAAAAGCCTGGACTCGCAGGAATATAACCTCTCTTATTCTCCGGCCAAGTCCAAGAATTATATGCTGTACTGCAACGGCAACTTCATCGGTGGCCTGTTCGATGAGGAGCTGTGCTTCGTCTACGCCGACAGTGTGAGTGAACTGCTGGGGCAGCCGGAACCCGTCTACCACGGCTACTCCAGCACCGCCCAGCACAGGATGCTGGTGATCCCGGAGGAACATTGGGCGAAGGCGCTGAAACTTCTCTATGCCGAGAAATTTGATTGGAGCCGTTTGGTGTACGACATCACCTACACCAGCATCGGCGCGGCTGTGGTGGAGGACTTCTACGACGAGAATGTGGTATTCCTGCGCTTCTGCTTTGAAAAGGAACTGCTGAAAAAGGACCCTCTGGACCGGCAGGGCCGTATCCTGCGGATGGTCTATCTCAATCAGGATCTGACAAAAGCGGGCAAATATCTGTTCCCCAGACTGATGCAGAAGTTTCTTGTTTTTACAGATCGCAACGGAAAGACCAGTCTGGAAACCATGCTGAAACGGTGGTACACCCAGCTTGAAAAGGAATACCGCAATCATATAGAGGGATGAGGAGAATGATCTATGTTTGAAGAATTTTATGAGATGTACGAGTCCGAGGAGCAGGAAGTGGTCGCTTTGATCAATCGCTGCATTGGGGGCGGATTTAACTGGAAAGGTAACTTTTGGGAAATGACCGTTGTGACGCTGGGCATAGTGTCCTGTGACACCGGCAAGGTCAGCACCAAAGAGGAGCGACTGGATTGGCCGGTCACCGACGAGGAGCGTCACAGTGACAAGGGCTGGGGACGCTTTCAAAACGAGCAGATCTGCCGCCTGAAGATTCGCCGGATGAAAGAAGAATGGGCAAAGGATCTGGTGGTGCAGCCCTGGTGTATCTCCCAGGTGGTCAAGGCCCACGAGGACTGCCCGGAACTCCAGGCCGTTCTGGACGAGTACCACAAGCCAGTGGTGATCCAGGACCAGGTGCTGGGAGAACTGACACTGGACAAGGACTATGATACCTTCGAGGGCGAAATCCAGTGGTGCCGGAAAGGATGTGAGCCTTTCTCTGGAGGTCAATGCCGAAAGCAAGCCCTCCTGGACCCGCGCCCGTAGCGCCGCCAAAAAGCTGCTGGCCGACTGTGACACCTGGGATAAGGCCATGCGGGAGCTTGCAGCCAAGAACCTGACCGAGCTGGCCAACAACTGGCTCTCCCAAGATGAGGAAAACCCCCGCAATCCGGAAACCGACCCCATCACAGAGGACGAACTTGCCCGGCGAATCAGCCTGACGAGTCTATCCGTCACCTCCGGCGGCAGCTTCACTGCCTGGTTTGACTGCGACGAGATGTTCACCGACCATGCGGTGACGGTCTACGGCTCCTTGAAAAAGGGCCTCAAAACTGCCAACATTGAGGGGTAAGGAGGATAACATTATGAAACTGAGCTGTAAACGCATTGATTTTACATATACACCCGGTGAGGAAATCTTCAACTTTCCCGAGGAATCGGGACTACCCTTTATCTTCGATGTAGAGGAAGAACTGACCGGCGATCCTGCTGTCATGGATGCGGTGGGAGAAATGCTGGATGAGGCGGAGAAATTGGCGGAGACGGCCAAAGCCGCCATCAAAGCAGCACTGGCGGACGAGGATAGCCGCTACCATAGCGTTGTGACATTTTTCATGGAGTTCCACCGGGACGATGTAGGCCCGGATATTGCGGCGGAACTTTTTCCGGGAACCGACCCATCCAAGCTGTCCTTTGCCGAGATGGTGGACTTTTTGAAGCTCAAGCGGTTCGGCAGTCTGGTGGATGACGAGATGGATCAGCAAGTTTTCATTCTGGACCTGTCCTTCAATCCGGAGATTACTGACGAACTGATGGTGACCTACTTTGACTTGAACAAGGAGATTTTCTGTATCACCCATGAGAGCTGAGCGTGACTGACATACACGAGGAAAGGAGCAATCCCGATGAAAGCATTTGATCCCAATTACAAACTGCTGGACGAGATGTATCAGGATGATTACTATCCTGTTTTTTTGGTAGATAAGGTAAAGGACGAGCTTCAGAAGGTCATCGACCTGCTGGAGAGCGGCGAAACCGACACCGAAGTGGTGCAGGAAACGCTGGACGAGGCGGTCTGCGGCATCAATGATCTCCAGGAGGAGTTTGACGAGAACGACAGCGAGATCGAAACGGTGGCACGGGAATGCATTGCGGCAACTGTGGCCTACATTCTGGAGTGGTTCAACATCCCCATCGACACCGAGGAGGCTATCCGGGAACGGGACTGGTGAGCCCTATGACAGAAAAAGAACTGGCCGTTTGTGATGAGTGCGGCAGCCTGTTTTTCAAAGGCTCCTCACAGATGATGGGGCTGTGCCCGGAATGTGCCCATATTCTCTATGGCTACCCGAATTGTGACCATCATTTTCAGGATGGCCGGTGTGTGAACTGCTATTGGGATGGCTCAAAGAGTATGTACATCAAGAAACAAAATCAACAGGAGGAAACTGATATGCCTACAACTGAATGGCTGAACAAATACGAAGCAATCAAGAACAAACTGACCTGTAAAGATGACTTGGAGGCCCATTTCACAGAGAAAGTGATTGGGAACATGGCGGTGGATGTACTGGACATCGGTGCCGTCCATTTCCCCACCGGGCAGATCTTCGCCTGCGATCCGCTGGTGGAGCTGGAGGACACTCTGCCGTTTATGCAGACCATCCCCGCCGGGACTTACCCCGTAAAGATCTGTGTGGTGCCCAGCGAACAATACGGCGACCGCTATGCCTGCGTCAAGGTGGAGGTTTCTCAGGAAAAGCCTGTCCGCTATGAGCTGGGCATGGTGGGCAACGAGGATCTGGACGAGGAATTGGGCGAGGACGAGTATTTTGGCTTTGGCGTAGACGCTGGAATGGGCTGTGTTGCGGACATCCAGACCCAGGCGGCCTTCAAGACCTACTGGGCCAAGCGGCTGGAGGAGGACCCGGACATCGACCCCTACAACGACCTGTTCTGCGATCTTCTGGAGGAAAACGCCAAAGCCACCCCCAAATATCAGGGGGACTATGGCGACTGGCTCAACTGGACAGTGCCGGACACGGACTGCAACCTGCCCATCTTTGCTTCCGGCTGGGGTGACGGCTACTATCCCGTCTACTTCGGCTATGATGCAAAGGGCGAAGTCTGCGCCGTGTATGTGCGGTTCATCGACATTGAAGCCAGTTACAAAGAGCAGGAATAAGGAGGCGCGCTATGGAATTACCAAAACGGGCACGAACAGCGGATTGGGAAAACGGTGTCCTAACTTTAGATGGAGAAAAGAAATTTGATATTCCGGAGCTGACCACAGAGATCATGGAGCAGCTGGCCGGTTACACCCTGGTGGGCTTCCATGTGAAAAGCTATCCGGTGACGGATGAACTGCTTGCCCCTTTTGCCGGACATAAAAGCATGGCCAACTTCGGCGTGGAGGACGGTGCGCTCACTGACGCCTGTTTCCCCGTTTTTTCCGCTATGCCCAAGCTGCGTTATCTGCTGCTGGACGGTAACGCCGCCATCCACGGCAGCAGTCTGTCCGCTCTGCAAGGCTGCAAGCTGGACCTTCTGACGCTCAACCGTACCGGGCTGGATGATGCCGGTCTGCTCCAGGCGGCCTCCATCCCCCAAGCTCTCCCACATCCAGATCGACCATACCGCCGTTACCTATGAGGGCCTGCTGGCCATCGCTGGCAACAACCGCATCGAGCCAGTGGCCCATGTGCAATTCACCCAGGAGCAGATGGAACACTTCTTCCAGCTCCAGCGGGAAAAGGCCAAAAAGCCCGTCCAGCTGGATGAGCAGGCGGCGGCGGAATGCCGCAGGGTGCTGTCCGCTTTCTTTGCCGAGATGACGCAGTGGGAGCAGTACATGGAGCAGGCCGGGTTTGAAGGTGCTGAGGCAGTGCCCCGTCTGCTGACGATCTGGGAGAAATATGTGAGCGAAAAGCCCCGTCCGGGCTATCGACCTCTGGGCCTCTCATACAGCGCCCAGGGCACCTACAACGGGGAAGAATTCCTTGACGCAGAGCAGATCACCAAAAACAAGCTCTACATCTACACCAGGGAGAAAAACACCGGCTTTGACCGCCGCTTTCTTATGAAGCGTGTGGGCGAAGGCTGGAAGATTGATGCGGTGCAGGAGCGGCTGAACGGCTGGCAGCGCACGGAAGTGTGAGGCATCACATGGCTTGGGAATATGAAACCTTTGGCCCGGACGGTCAATGCAAATTGTTCGGTGTGAACATCTTTGACTACAACTGGCAAACCACCGGCAAGCGAGTAAAAGTCAAAGACCCGATCTATCATCAAGACCATACCTTCGAGGTCTGGCAGGTGGAGATCAACGGGCAGATTCACCGCTTTGCTGCCGGGGAGTTCTCCAACTGCGTATGGGGATTCTATCTGGAAAAGAACTGACGAGAGGAGCGTGATACCATGAAAGCCACCGCCGGAGAGGTCTATACAGTCTATAACCAATATCTGAAACGCTACACCGCCTGCCAGGTGGCCTATATTGCGCCGCCAGACACGGTGAGCAAAGAGTCTTGGGCGGTGATCCTCTCTCTGGATTGGGTGGGCGACGCCCCTCTAACTGCGGAGGAACTGCCCCATCTCCGCCCGCTCTACAAGGACTTCATGTACTGGTCCCGCGACCTCCACCTGCTGCGGGTGCCGTTGGAGGTCCTGCCCCAATATAAACTGGTGGGCACACTTCCTCCCTTCACCGACCAGCCCTGCCGCTCCTACGGAGGCTGGAGTGACGGCTATGATGTGTATCTCCAGATCCGGTGGCAGGCCATTCCGGAGGAACGGCGGCGGGCCTTCAAGGAGGCCATGGACAGTGACGAGCAAACGGAGATCGGCGGTATCCAGCTGAAGGTCAACAACCATCGGGTGATGGACCAGTACGCACCATTCGATTCGGCGCTGGAACTAAAGGCTCTGCCCTGCCTCTCCGAACTCATCTGCCAGCGGTGGCACCCGGATCTGCTGGAGTTTTTGCGGGAATCCCCCTTTGTTGATGAAGTGACTTTGCTGAACCACGGTCAGAGGACACTTGATCTGCGGGGCACCAGCATCAGAAAGCTGATGCTGGATATGACCGGGCTGGAGGAACTGTGGCTGTGTGAGGGAACGGAGCTGCTCCTGTTCCAGAACAAGGGGCCGGACGCCTGTGCCATCCATGCCCCCGAAGATGGCAGCGGTTTGACCCTCCAATTTATCGGGGAATACCGCCCGCACACGGAACTGCCGAACCTACGGGGGCTGCATGGCATCGAGCTGAAGGACTTTGATCTGAGCGGACTGGCTGCTGTCCATCCCCACTTAAAGGAACTGCGGCTCTGGGGCGCGCCGGGAAACCTGGAGAACTTCTCCGCCGTGGGAGGGGCTCGGGAACTGACGAACCTTTCCACCTTCGACCTGTTCGGCTTCGGCGCAGCTGACATCCCTACCCCGGAGCAGATGCCGGAGCTTCGCTGGTTCTGGATGACCAGCCTGCCGGAGACGGCGGCAAAAGCGGCAAAGCAGATCTGGAAAGGCAAGCCGGGAATGGATCTGCGGATCACCAAGCCCCGGAAACCGGAGTGGCTGGCGCAAAACCTGGACAATCCCTTCCGAGGCTGGGACGGCGCGGAGCATATCCCTGCTTCTGCTGCGAAAAAGGCAGCCAATCAATACCGAAAGACTCGTTCCCAGCTGATGCAGCTGGCCGCTAAACCGGGCGAGGACGCCCAGTCCCAGGCGCTGGATGCGGTGACAGCCTATACCCAGACCTTCAACAAGATGGGCTTTATCGAAACCGAGGAACGGGATGAAATCTACATGGCCCTGCGGGATATTCTGGATGCTCT
>ENA-OQJG01000049-OQJG01000049.1-human-gut-metagenome-genome-assembly--contig:-NODE-49-length-19346-cov-3.117072_pt1 | contig 19346 bp, 17 predicted proteins | sample MGYA00242601_ERZ504767 | MGnify/ENA primary metagenome ERZ504767 (study PRJEB26092, sample SAMD00036362) | human gut metagenome | host: Homo sapiens | study: EMG produced TPA metagenomics assembly of... | reverse complement strand
AATGTACTGCTACCATGTACATGAACAATATCTGGTTCTTTTTTTCTTAGAAAAGAATAAATAGTCTTATAATACATGTATACATTTTTCTGTTTTTTGTGGCAGCTTACACAATTCTATGTTATTCTCTTGACATGCTTTTTCATAGCCGATGTCATAAGGCTCTCCAGCGGCAATCGCTACCTGAAATTTATTTTTGTCCAAGTTTGTAGCATAATTTATTACTTGGGATGTTACTCCATTTCTATCAAAGTATGAAGTTATCATTACTACTTTAAATTTTCTCATTAAACAATCTCTTTTCAAATAATTTCTAGCTTTAGTAACTTCGTAGAGAAATCAATCGGATGTTCTTTCAAATACTTAACAGTCTTTTTCCTTTGAGAAGGATTGTTATATAAATACTCAATTTTATCTGCCAGATCTTCCGCACTCAGTTCAGCAATGTATCCATTGATACCATCTTGTATCTGCTCTCTTGCTGAAGGAATGTCCGAAGACAGAATTGGCAAACATAATGCACGTGCCTCTACCAAAGTAATTACATACCCCCTCATGGCGAGATGGTTGAACATATAAATCGCAGTGCTTCATATATGGGTATGGATTTTTTTTACGACCAAGAAACACAAATTGATTTTCCAGACAGTACTTCTCTACTAATTTCTTTAGCTTTTTTTCATCTCTGCCACCACCAATAGCATACCATGCAAAATTGATTTTCCTCTTCTTCAAAATGCTTGCTGCTTTTATAGCAATGTCATAGCCTTTCTGTTCTGTCAATCGACCAACAGTTACAATATTAAAGCTTTCCTTGAACGGTATTATCTCATCTTGTTCAGACTTTCGCTTGATTTCTTCAATATCAATTACATTATAAAATACGGCAGCCTTATCTTTATAATGCGGATACTCTCTACAAAATGCATCAACAACTGCCTGGGACACGCCATAAATCTTGTCATATTCGCATAAGTATTTTTGAACGCTTTTCATCCAGTATGGTTTTTCATCATGAAGCCATGTTGCCTTTTTCTTTGCTTGTATTTTCGTCGCCAAGAAAGCTGTCACAAATGAACCATATCCATAGAAGTCAATAGCAATGTCATAAGTCTTTTCAAAAACGTTCGTCACACAATTCGAAATAAAATCATAATATGCAATAAATGAGTTAACCGATAATTTTTTCAATACCTTTGCCGGAAAAGCATACATTGAAACCAGTGATTTTGCAAAAGAACTATTAAAAGTCAACTGAACAATATTAACATTCTTTTTTAGACGGTAAGCATATTCATTGTCCGAATCAAGCAATACAAGTGTTATATTGTAAAGTTCTTCGGGAAGTGCATTAATTAATTCTATCAAAGCCACTTCAGATCCGCCGCCACCTAGTGACTTTGCCATTATTAGTAATTCTTTCATCAGTTTTCCCCACCAAACAAATCGTCTACCAGTTTTTCAAGTTTCTCATTAAACTTGGCATTATTACTACTCATACCATGTCCCATGTCGGCAACAATCTGATCATAGTTCGTTATGATATCTCCCAGTGTATTAATGTCCTCCACTGGAATAATCGTTCCCATTCTCTGAGCCACATTCCTTGCAAACTCAACCTGATGATTATTTACATGCTCGTTGAACTGGTGCTGACGCGGCACAACAATAGGAGTCTTACCTATTTGTAGTGGCATGATAAAACTTGCCGGACCACCGTGAGTGATTACAATACGGGCGTCGGCCACATTTTTCACCATCTGCTGATATGGAATCAACTTACTCCACTGACAGTATTTCGGCTCGTATGTACTAAATCCAGTCTGGATAATTACATCTTCGTTTATAATGCCGTCTTTCTTTAATTCATCTATTTTCTGAATCAGCCGATTAAATGGCTGCTCATGTGTTCCTACCGTCACAAAAATCATTTTCTCGTCATCTACTTAGAATATACTTCCAAGGTTAACCGCCTTTGGATAAACCTTTTTCTGCTCTTCCCACTGCACAACAAACTTGTCCACAATGGGGTAAACCATCTTTCCTGTCATTGTCGGTTTATCAATTCGATCAAAAACCTCGATGTAAACCAACTTTGCGCCCATCATTTTACCAATATAAAAAAACGGGACCGCAACTGCTGCACCGCAGGAAATAATCAAGTCTGGCTTTTCCTTATGTAACACATTCCATGCAATCTTGGTATTCTTAATAAGAGCCTTTAGACTCCGGTTTGTCGGATAATAACAAGGATACATTTTTTCACCTTCGAGCCGGCTTCTTGCATCCTCCTTATCAAAAGTGACCCAGAAATGATCTTTGTCCTTCCAAAATGGCTTTAACATATATAAATGTGTCAGGTGTCCTCCTGACGAACCAACTAAACATACTTTCATGTCCTCTGATCTCCTTCATCCCAAGATTTTTTATGTACACATCCGTATGGATAGGATTTCCCAATATGATGGTTTTCTATATTGCCCCATCACTTTGCATAATACTTACAACAGTCTTAAAAATAATCCTCAAAGTCCGTGATATTGCTTCTGCCACTCACCTGCCACAACCCGGTCAGTCCCGGTCTGAATGACATTCTGGCTCTGTGATGTGGTTCATACTTCTCCCACTCATCGAGTGTTGGTGGTCTTGTGCCCACAAGGCTCATATCTCCCACTAGTATATTGAAGAAATGAAGCTCTTGAGCGCTAATCTTGCTACATAAAGCATAAAATCTATATGCTTTGCCCATCCTCTGCCTTTCTTTCTGTACATTCTTTCCAAATTCTCCTTGTGGTATCTTTTATTTCCCTCTATACCTACTACGGGGGAGGTACCTTTGTCCTCCCTCGAATTATTTTAGCCTGTTTTGTTTTATTCGGTTATTTGTATCTTTTTCTGTATCTAATCAGGGTTTTTCAGTAATTTATTTTCACTCATTTTTAATTCTATGTCAATGAATATTAAGTTTTCTTTATAATTTTTGACACATTCGCTAATCACTATGGTATTACAGCACCAATATTATACATTATTATATATCATACTGCTATTTTTCCTCAAACAGCCTCTGCTTCCTCTCTATCATCTCATCAATCCTTGCGATATACTGACCTACATCCTTGACATTCTCGCATCTGTCGATGCGGTGTGTGCCATCCGGATTCGGTACGGGCCAGACGCGCTTGGTGCTTGCTCCGGCTCCGCACGCCACAATCGTTTGCTTTTCCTCCATGATTAGTATGTTATATACGCCGGCCTTGCCCTTTGCCGCATAGCCTACGTTTTCCATGTTACCTGCCATGCCCTTCTGTCTGTAGAGGTAGTATGGCTCAAGCCCCATCTGCTTACAGTAGGCTGCGCAGAGATCCATATGCTCCTGGGTGTTGACCATCTGCATATCTCTGTAGCGGTCTTTGAAGATGGTGAGTCTTGCAGCTCGCTTTACTGCGAGTGAGTGGATAGTGACGTTGTCAGGTGCCAGTTCCTTCACCAGCTCCATTGTGTGCCTTACATCATCGAGTGTCTCCTCGGGAAGTCCCATGATGAGATCCATGTTTATGTTGTCAAAGCCCAGCTCACGCGCGAGCTTGAAGCTTTGTATCGTATCGTCTACCGTGTGGTGTCTTCCTATTATATCAAGTGTCTGCTGCTTCATGGTCTGCGGATTTACTGATATACGGCTGATGCCGTTTTTCTTTAGTGCCATGAGCTTTTCTCTCGTGATGGAATCCGGTCTGCCTGCCTCCACGGTAAATTCCAGACAGTCCTTTAAATCAAAGCTGCATTTAATTTTTCTGATAAGCCTGTCAAGCTGGGCAGGGCTTAGTGTGGTCGGTGTGCCGCCTCCTATGTAGATGGAGTTTAGCTTTTTGTGGTAGAACTTCTGCGCCGTGTAGTCTATCTCCTTCTCGAGTGCGTCGAGGTAATCGTCCACGCGGTTTTTCCACACACCCAGCGGGTATGAGGTAAACGAGCAGTATGCGCAGGTGCTCGGGCAGAAGGGTATGCCTATGTACAGGCTGTAGCCGTTGTCATAGTCCACCTTATCGAGCAGTGCCTTCTCGCGCTTTGCTATGCCTATTGAGAGGTCGATTTTCTCATCGCTTGCGAGGTAGGTTTCCTTAAGATAGTCGTAGGTTTCCTTATCGCTCATGCCGTCCTCTATGCATTTCATGGCTATCTTGGTCGGTCTGATGCCTGAGAGTGTGCCCCACGGAAGACTCTTTCCTGTGCCCTTTTCTATCATGGAATACAGGGCGAGCTTAAGGCGGTTTTTAGTTTCCTTGCGGTCTGCACTGTCTACGGATATTTTTGTGCAGATTCTTTTTCCGGCTCTATTCACCGTCCACTCCACTGCAATTTCATCGCCCACATAGTCTATCTTAAATACCTGTGAGGCATCCGCAAATTCCTTTACGCCATCATCTGTCATCTCGTGGTGTGTGCAGGCTAAGTTTTTTCCCTCCACCTCATCAGGTGAGCAGCTATAGTACATCTGCACGTCCTCCTGCGGGAAGAACTCCTTGAGCAGTGAGTGCACATCATATTCAAAATCCGGTTTATTAAATACTACTACTATCATAAGTAAGGGTTATACATCCTCTCGTTTTCTATGGTTGTTGTGTCGTTGTGGCCCGGGTACACCTCTGTATGCTCAGGCAGTGTCATGATTTTTTCCTTCACTGTGCGCACGAGGTCTGACATGCTGCCCCCCTTGAAATCCGTACGTCCGATTGAGCCGCAAAACAGCGAGTCTCCTGTAAAGATCACGTCCTCATACGGGAAATAATAGCAGCAGCCGCCCGGTGTATGCCCCGGTGTGTGAAGCACTACTATATGAAAGCCCGCAATATCAATTTCCTGCTTATCCTTCAAAAATACATCTGCATAAAAAGTCTTTGACTGGCCCATCATGTAGCTGACATTAAGCTGCGGGTCGTCGAGTGTGGCTTTGTCTGCCTCATGGATATATATCTTGATGCCGTAGCGGTCTGCGAGCGGCTTTGCATCAGTGGCATGGTCAAAGTGTCCGTGTGTGAGCAGTATTGCTACAGGCTTTGCGCCTGACTCGTCCACCTTTTTGGCGAGCTGATTAGCACACGCGCCCGGGTCTATTATTATCATTTTCTTTGTCTTTATATTGGTGACAAAATAGCAGTTGGTCTGCACCGGTCCCACTACGAAGTGGTCTATCTTCATATTTACCATATGAGTGTACTCCTTGTCTGTTATATGTTATGCTTCACGCAAGAACCACCGGGATTTAGCCGGTGGTCCTCTCTACGTCTATTACACTTTCTATCTGTCTGAGCTTCTCCACGAGAACCTTTATCTGGTCCCTGCCTTTGATATTAAAAAATACCTCGATTGTAGCGATACCCTGCTTGCTGGTCTTGGACTGTATACCACTGATATTGATTTCCTTCTCGGTAAATATCTTTGTGATATCTACGAGCAGTCCCGGCCTGTCATGACAGAATATCTTTAGGTCTGCCTGATACTCGGCACCGTTGTCCATGAGGGCTGTATCCTGCCACTCTGCTTCTATGAGCCTGTCCTTTTCTATCTTGGACAGATTGATGATATTCACGCAGTCTGTCCTGTGGATTGAGATGCCTCGGCCTCTTGTGACAAAGCCCACGATTTCATCTCCCGGAACAGGATTGCAGCACTTCGAGAAGTGCACAGCCACGTCATAGAGTCCGTGTACCACAATACCGCTCTTTGACTTGTGCTCGGGCTGTGTGCCTGCTGCCGTCTGCTGCTTTTCTGCGATGCTGCCAAGCACATCTGCATCTGTCACCGGCACCACATGATCCTTCTTGTACTCGTCGTACATCCTGTTGACTATCTGGCTCTCCTTGAGTCCGCCGTGGCCGACGGTTGCAAGGCATGAGTTCCAGTCGTGGAAGCCGTATTTGCGGCGTATTTTCTCCTGATACTCAGGCTTGTTTATCTCTGCAAAGTTGATACCCTTTGCCTTGGCATAGGCTGCTATCAGATCCTTGCCGTGCTGTATATTCTCCTCCTTGAGCTCACTTCTGAACCACTGGTTGATCTTGTTCTTGGCCTGTGTGCTCTTTACGACCTTGAGCCAGTCACGGCTTGGTCCCTTGGAGTTCTGTGATGTGATTATCTCTATCTGGTCACCGTTTTTGATGACATAGTCTATCGGCACCAGCTTGCCGTTTACCTTGGCACCGACCATCTTGTTGCCGACCGCAGAGTGTATGCTGTAGGCAAAGTCTATAGGTGTGGAGCCCTTTGGCAGGTTCTTTACATCGCCGGACGGTGTGAATGCAAATACATTGTCGGAGAATAAATTTAAATCACTCTTTAATAAAGTCATAAACTCCTTATTATCCGACATGTCCTGCTGCCACTCGAGTATCTGGCGCAGCCAGCTGAGCTTCTCCTCCTCTGTGACAGTGGTGGTAGTGGCATTGCCGTTGTTTGCTTCCTTGTACTTCCAGTGCGCTGCGATACCGTACTCAGCTGTACGATGCATCTCATAGGTACGTATCTGTATCTCAAACGGCTGTCCGCTCGGGCCTATGAGTGTCGTGTGAAGCGACTGGTACATGTTCTGCTTCGGCATGGCAATATAGTCCTTGAATCGGCCCGGTATAGGCTTATACTTCTCATGTATGATACCAAGCACTGCGTAACAGTCCGGTATGGTATCCACCAGAATCCTGATGGCAAAGAGGTCATATATCTGGTCTATAGTCTTGTCCTGATTGACCATCTTCTTATATATACTAAAGAAATGCTTTGCCCTGCCGTATATCTCTGCCTTGATACCAGCATCTGAAACATACTTCTTGACATCGTTTACAAGGCCCTGGATGTAGGTGTCGCGCTCTGTCTTTCTGAGGGCTACCTTCTCTACCAGATCGTAGTAGGCATCCGGATAGAGGTACTTCATACAAAGGTCCTCGAGCTCTATCTTTATCTTGCTGATACCAAGTCGCTGTGCGATAGGGCAGTAGATATCCTGTGTCTCTCTGGCGATACGCTGCTGTGCCTCCTTGGACTGGTACTTGAGTGTACGCATATTGTGCAGTCTGTCTGCCAGCTTTATGAGGATGACTCTGATATCCTTTGCCATGGCGAGAAACATCTTGCGCAGATTCTCAGCCTGCATCTCAAGCCTGTCCGCATTCTTGTCCTTCGGATCCTTGGTGCTGTCTGTCAGGTGCAGGTGCTTTAACTTCGTGACACCATCCACCAGATGTGCGACATCGTCTCCAAACTCCGCACGCATCTCATCCATGGTCATGATGGTGTCCTCCAGCACATCATGGAGCAGTCCTGCTGCAATTGTTTCCTTATCCAGCTCGAGCTCGGCGAGTATTATGGCAACACAAAGCGGATGTATGATATAAGGCTCTCCTGACTTACGTGCCTGACCCTTATGAGCATCATAAGCTACCCTGTAGGCTTTGTCCACAAGGCTCGTATCATCCGACGGATGGTACTTTTTGATTTCCTTTTTAAGCTCATCGTAAAGCTCCTCTGGGCTCGTAAAATCCTTTGTTCCCCTTATACCGCTGGTATCTGAGCGAAATTTGTCCGCTATTTTTTCTAATTCTTCTGTTGAGTAATCTGCCAATAGTCTCACCTCGATTGTAGTGTATCTTTAGTAGCCATTATATTTTATTTCTTTAAAAATTGCAATCTTATGTTGTTAGCCGATAACCATCTTTACTCCGCATACATGCCTGCTGAGTTGCCGAGTGTGGCAAGCTTGATCTCTGTCTCACGGCTTGCATGGAAAGCATACTCTTTATAGTACTTTGCTGCTGTATCGATGATGATGCTGCCTGCCTTTGAAAGGCCACCGCCGACAACAAATACCTCAGGGTCCATAACGCATGCTACTGCTGCCATTGCCTTGCCGAGAAGCTTCATAGACTGCTCTACTGCTACAATGCCTGCTGCATCGCCAGCCTTTGCCGCATCGCATACATCCTTGGCTGTGAAGCCTGCATTTAAATCAAGCTTTGTTGCCACATCCCTGTGTGCTGCAATGTATCTCTCTGCCACTCTTACGAGACCGTTTGCTGATGCATACTGCTCTAAGCAGCCCTTCTTGCCGCAGCCACAGCACTCTGACTCATCATCTACCATAGGCATATGTCCTATCTCTCCGCCTGCTCCGTTTACTCCGGCTACGATTTTGCCCTCGCGGATGATTCCTCCGCCTACACCTGTGCCGAGTGTGATCATGACTACATCCTGATGACCCTTTCCGCCACCCTGCCACATCTCACCGAGCGCAGCTACGTTGGCATCGTTTCCGGCCTTTACCTTGATGCCGCCGCACAGTACTGAGAGTGACTGTGCCACGTTGAACACGCCCCAACCGAGATTGACACACTTCAATACCGTTCCGTCATCCTTTATAGGTCCCGCACTCCCATGCCTACGCCCTCGATGTCACCCATCTCTATGCCATGCTTCTCGTTATTCTCCTTGATGGATGCTGCGATATCAGGCAGAATGAGCTCGCCGGAATTCTCTGTGCGTGTAGGAATCTCCCATGTATCGACAAGCTTTCCTGTTGTCTCGAAAAAGCCCATCTTTACAGTTGTTCCACCTATATCTACTCCGTATGCGTATTGTTTCATTTTTTCGTCCTCCAAATCGTTAAACTATGTTTATATTTTATTGCCTAATTGCATATTTTTCAATGTTTTTCATTGTTTTTTATGTTTTTTCTATATATGGAAGCGTTTATATCATCATCCATATGCCCGCTATTCGTAAATCCAAGCTTTTTTGCAAGACGCACCGATGCCGTATTTTTCTCGTCTATCCGACAGTAAAGTTCTTCAAAGTCTGTGTTTTCGCGCGCGTAGTCTATTATGAAGCGGCACACCTCCGTGGCATAGCCTTGGTTCCATAATTCCGGCGCTATCATATAGCCCATTTCATTGTGCTCAAGCCCTGCCCGTCCTATCAGCGTCCCTGTTTCCTTGGAAAATACAAGCCACATGCCATACTCGTAAAAGCCATACATGTTCTCGATGTATGCTTTCTGGTATTCAAGCTCTGTCTCATAGTCGTAAAGTGGCTCCACAAAGTCCTGTCATGCCGGGCTTGTCATAGAGCTCATAGAGCGCAGGAAGGTCTGACAGGGACAACTCACGTATCAGACACCTGTCTGTCTCGCCGATGTCCCACGGGATGTGATTATACCGCCTGCGCACCCGCTCAAGATACTCAATATCAAGCTCCGCAAGGCTCTCGACTGCATAGCGCGTGCCGCACTGCGGTTCTCCTACTGATGCTATGCCGAGTGAGTCAGCTATTTGCTTCTGCTGCCTGTTTGATACTATCCAGATGTAGTCGGCGGGAGCTTTCGGTATTCTTAGATTTCCCGTATTAGCTTTCGCGGTGTTATCTGCAGATTCTTGTATCGTGTTTTTTGGAAGTCATTAATTGATTCATCAGCCGGTAGCGCAACATACAGTTTTTCTTGCAGCTCTTCTGACATAGATACCTTGCCTACCACATTTCTCCACTGTGGCTTGAAGCTATCTCCATGATAGTAAAAAGAGGCAAGTTTTGCGCTTGCCTCATCAATAATTATTATCATTAAACTGTCTCCGGCTCCGGATAGTCCACTCCGAAGGTCTCAACTGTAACTGTCTTCATGACCTGAGCCTCAAGTGGTTTGTCCATGTAGTCTGTGCGCACCTCTGCGATCTTGTTTACCACATCCATGCCCTCGATTACCTTACCGAATGCCGCATACTCACCGTCGAGATGTGGTGCATCCTGATGCATGATGAAGAACTGACTGCCTGCTGAATCAGGTATCATGGTACGTGCCATTGAAAGTACACCGGCTGTGTGCTTTAAATCATTTTTGAAGCCGTTGTGTGTGAACTCTCCCTTGATTTCATAACCAGGACCGCCTGTGCCGTTTCCGTCCGGATCTCCGCCCTGGAGCATGAAGCCCTTGATTACACGGTGGAAGCATACTCCGTCATAGAAGTTGTGATTAATTAAGCTGATAAAGTTGTTTACTGTGTTTGGTGCAATTTCCGGATAAAGCTCCGCCTTGATTACATCGCCGTTTTCCATTGTGATTGTTACGATTGGATTCTGTGCCATTATTTTTCTCTCTTTCTTTTATAATATTATGAGGCTTGGAGAATATCCATTCCTCGCAATAATTAAATATCGAATTAATTTCTATCAGATTGATTTTACTTACTCAGAGCCTCGACTACCTTCGGAAACTCCATGAAGTGCGATGCCTTCACCAGTATGGTGTCGCCCTCCTTCACATATGAAAGGAGCTCCTGTGTCATGGTCTCCCTATCCTCGAAATAGTGGATGTCTACATCGGAAGATTTCTCTGCGGCTCCGGCTGCATATTCCTTTGCAAGCTCTCCTGCAGCAAAAAGTGTATGGATATGATTCTCTCCAACTGCTTCGCCTACCTCATGGTGCAGCTTTTTCTCATCGCTTCCAAGCTCGCCCATGTCGCCAAGCACTGCTATTGTCCTGCCCTTTGCATGCGAAAGCACCTCGATAGAGGATTTCATGGATACAGGGTTTGCATTGTAGCAGTCATCTATCACTGTCATGCCGTGTGTTTTGATAAAATTGGTACGCCCTGCGATTGTCTCTGCTTTCTCAATTCCTGACTTTATCTCAGCTATTGTGAGGCCAAGCTGCAATCCGACAGCTGCCGCCGCCATGGCATTGTATACATTGTGCTCACCCGGGATGTGAATGTGTGCATCAAACTCACCCTCCGGAGTGACAAAATGAGCCTTCATGCCGTCGAAGCCCAGGTTTTCAATATTTGTGGTATATACTGATTTATGAACGCCTGAAGCTGATTCCTTGCCATAGTATATGGCAGGCTTTCCATTTACCGTCTGCACTGTGGTCAGCTTGTCGTCATCTGCATTCAGCACTGCGACCGCATCCGGCATCATATGCTCAAAGCACTCTGTCTTTGCTTTAAGCACACCATCCCTGTCGCCCAAAAACTCCAGATGGCAGTAGCCGATATTGGTGATGACCATGACATCCGGGCAAGACATAGTAGAAAGTCTGTGCATCTCGCCAAAATCAGATATGCCCATCTCAAGCACCGCTACCTGATGGCTTTCCCTGATTCCGAAAATGGTGAGTGGCAAGCCTATCTCGTTGTTAAAATTGCCTGCGGTCCTGTGAACGCTGTATTTCTGCTCAAGGACTGATGATATCATCTCCTTGGTGCTGGTCTTGCCGACACTTCCGGTGATGCCCACCACCTTGATATCAAGGCTTTTTCTGTAAAATGCCGCGAGCTTTTTCATGGCATCGGTGGTTGATTCAACAAGCACATATGGGCCTGCCGGATCCTTAAGCTCATGCTCAGAGAGCACAATTGCCGCCCCCTGCTCAAACACAGTCGGAATGAATTTGTGTCCGTCCACCCTTTCTCCCTTTATCGGGATAAAAAGATAGCCCTCCTTCACCTGTCTGCTGTCTATGACTGCGCCTGTGATTGTCGTATCAAGCAGTGTCTCATCGCCTATGTATGTGCCCTCGCAGGCCTTTGCGATATTTGCAAATGTAAGATTCTTCATGTACTTATCCGACATGTTACACCTCATATTTTTTCAAAGATATGTTAATCAGATGCTCACAGAGCTGATTAAAGCTCATACCGATAACCGCTGCCTCCTGTGGCAGAAGACTGGTCGGAGTCATGCCCGGCAGTGTGTTTGCCTCGAGGCAGAACATCTCATTTTTGTCATTGAGCAAAAAGTCTGAGCGTGAATATGTGTCAAGCCCGATAACGCGCGCAACCTCCTCTGCATAGTGCTGCATATCCTTTGTCACCTGCTCAGGAAGCTCGGCCGGACATGTCTCTACTGTACTGCCCGCCTTGTATTTATTCTTATAATCGTAGAAGCCCTCCTTCGGTGCAATCTCTATAATAGGAAGAGCCTTGCCCTCGATAACGCCGACAGAGAACTCCCTGCCCTGTACAAATTCCTCGATAACCAGCTCATTTTCCCACTTGAAGGCATCGTCAAGTGCCGCCTTGAACTCTGCCGCATCCCTAACGATAGTGACACCGATGCTTGAACCGCCGCAGCATGGCTTTACAACGCATGGAAGTGTCAGGTCAAGCTTTGTGATATCGTCCTGTCTGGTCGCTCTTGTCATGGAAATACCCTTTGGAGTAGGGATACCGTTTGCAATGAAGAACTGCTTTGATGTCTCCTTGTTCATGGCGATGGCTGAGCTTAAATAATCGCTGCCTGTATATTTGACACCGAAGAGGTCAAATGCTGCCTGTATCTTTCCGTTCTCTCCGTTTTCTCCGTGGAGAGCCATGAAAACAATGTCAGCCATCTGACACATTTTTATGACATTTGGTCCGAAGAAGCAAGATGACTGGTCCTTTCTGGAAGCCTTTACCTTTGCGAGGTCAGGTGCCTCTGTCGGAATATCGCTGACCTGCACGCTTATCTCGTCCGCGCGGTCAAATATACCTGTCAGGTCCTCCTCCCTGTCACTATATCCCATAAATACATCCAATAATATAACTTTGTGGCCGTTCTCTTTGAGCGCCTTAGCTACCATGCTTCCTGTCTTGAAGGAAACATCTCTCTCTGTGCTGAGCCCTCCGGCAAGTACTACGATGTTCATTTTTGTCCTCTTTTCTTTGATTGAATTATCATGCTTTGGTTTAATTAAACACAATGCAATGCTTCTTTTTTAAAGCTATGAGTAATCAACATAATTTCTACAAAATTATAACACCATTTGTGCAAAAAAGAAAGACCGGTTGCCCGGTCAAAAAAGAAATTCTCATTTTATTTTAAACTGTGTTAGCTTCCAGCAGCTGTATCATTCTCATAAATACCATCCGCCCGTGCAAATCATCCTGTGAAAGTGATTCTCCGTACTTCAATACTAATAATCGGCACTGATAAAAATTCAGCTCAGGATTGCCAAAAAGCAAAATCCGCAAGGCTGCATTTTCCAGGTAATTGTGTATATTTCCCACCTCAATAAATATATCTACAATATCATCGAGGTTAATAAGTCCTTTCTGTTCATAGTACATTGTTCTCAAATATTTGTTCCCCTCCATCAACTATATTTTTCATAGAACTTCTTTTTGTCTTTCTTTTGAAATTTTTTTCGTTTTTTACGAAATTTTTCTCTTTGTTTTTGTTGGTGGGTTAATTTTTCCATATAATATATCAATATTCTAGGCGCGTTATGTGCTGGTATTTTGAAGATTTCTATTAGAATTTTTAATATTGATAGGTGATTAGCAGTTTTCGACAAAATACGACATGGTTTTTGGTTTAATTTAGTTGGTTTTTGGTTTATATTGCGCTTTTCTCATAAGAATTTTTGGAATGATAAATTTGTACTATATTTTGAGGTATTTCTTCTAATTATTTCATTTTTTTTAAATTTAATCCAAATCATCTTGAAAGTAGAACAAATGTTCGGTATAATTGTTATAGGTGCTACCACACGTAGACGTGTAGATGGCGGTTCGCTTTTTGCGGGGAGTCTATAGCTCCGTTTACATAGATATGCTCTCATTTGGTCTTGGATATGCGATTGGTTCCAATGGCAGTAAGACCACAAAAAATAACCGCCCCAGCCTGGAAACTGAACGGTTATTTTAACTAAGTAAATGATCAGGCGAACCGTTGTTATAGGTAGCACCTTTTTGTTATCTATATTGTAACATTCATTTCTAATCATGTCAAAATTATTTTCAAAGAAATTTTATATAAATGGTTAATATAAAAACCGGCAGCCAACGGCTGCCGATTTTCGATGAAAGAAAGGTTAAATTATGATGAAAAATAAGAGTCTAACATTCCGGTTCGATAAGTCCGTATGTATTTCCTTTTCTCTTGTAGACTACATTTACTTCGTCATTCTCTGCATTTCTGAATACGAAGAAATCGTGTCCTGAGAGCTCCATCTGGATACATGCATCCTCAGGATACATAGGTTTCATACCAAATCTCTTGGTACGGACAATCTTGATTTCCTCGTCCTCTGCATCGTCTGCCTCCACGAAATCATCCTGGAATATCGCCGGTGCATACTTCTTTGCGGAAATCTTGGTTCTGTATTTGCGAAGCTGTCTCTCGATTACTTCCTCTACTAGGTCAATTGATACGTACATATCACTGCTGACCTGCTCTGAACGGATAACATGTCCCTTTGCCGGGATAGTAACCTCAATTTTCTGTCTATCCTTTTCTACGCTGAGTGTAACGTATACGTCTGTGTCCGGTTTAAAAAACTTCTCAAGCTTTGACAGCTTCTCCTCTACTGCCTGCTTAAGCCCCTCTGTTAATTCGATGTTTCTTCCTGAAATTGTTATTCTCATGATGTCCAACCCCTTTATCGTTTATTTGATACGTTGTCTGTATCATGTAAATATTATACCATAAATTTCTTTTTCATCAATCATTTTTATGCATTTTATATAAAAAATCAAGATTTTATTTATGATCCAACGCGAAATTACTTGATTTCGCTATAATTAGGGATTTCATTAAGATAAAAAACATCAAGTCAGATGATTTTTTATACACTACTCAAGCTCCTCAAGCTGAGAGGAAAGCTCCTCCCACGCCTCCATATCAATAAGGATTTCTTCCTCGAGAGCATCTATTTCGTTCTGGATTTCCGTGAGCTTTGAGTAGCTTGACTGATACTCCGGCTTCATAAGCTCGGCCTTGAGCTCATCGAGCTTTGCCTCCTTGACCGCCAGGTCCTCCTCGGCCTTTTTGACCTTTTTTTGTATCTTTGAGCGCTCCTTGCCCGGGTTGTAATATGCCTTGCCGGTTGATGAGACAGCCATGCCGCCTGTCGCGTTATTTGCATTGGTGCTTTCGCCCACATTACCTGCTGCAGCGGTTTGTGACGTGCTCCGGTTTGCATCACTGCCTGTCTGACTGCCGCCGTTCTGGCTTATCGCGCCGCCAAATATCGCATTGCCTCTGTATACATTTTTGCTCTCCGAAGCCTCCCTGTCGAGCTTTTCCTGATACTGCTCATAGCCAAACTGATAGAGATTGGTCGTACCATCCTCGAACACAAGCAGCTGTGTGGCTACCTTTTTCACAAAATATCTGTCGTGTGATACAAAAATCAGTGTGCCCTTGTAGTCCTTAAGCATGCTCTCCAGCGTTTCCTTGCCTACGATATCCATATGGTTAGTTGGCTCATCGAGCACGAGCACGTTCGGTCTGGTCTTTAAAATCTTGCAAAGCGCCAGTCTGACTTTTTCTCCTCCTGAGAGCATATTTACGTTCTTGAACACGTCATCCCCTGAAAAAAGGAAGGCTCCGAGTGCATTTCTGGCCTCGGTTTCCGTGAGATTCGGATACTCATCCCAAAAATCATCGAGCACAGTCTTGTTGCTTGTATACATGGCCATTTGCTGGTCGAAATATCCTATCTGCACGTTGGTTCCAAAGCGGTACTCGCCTGAAAGTGCAGGGATCTTACCCACGATAGTCTTTAAAAATGTCGATTTTCCAAGTCCGTTTCCGCCGAGTATGCCAAGCTTTTCGCCTCTTTTCAAATCAAGCGACACTACGGAGAGCGGATGGTCATAGCCGATTGCAAGCTCTGATGTATAAAGCACATCGTTTCCGGTCTCCTTTTCGGGCTGGAAATTGGCATGGAAGGTCTTGTTGTCGTACTTGTCCGGTGCCTCGATAATCACCATGCGGTCGATAGCCTTCTGCTTTGACTGCGCCATGGCTGTCTTGGTCGGCTTGCCCTTGAAGCGCGTAACCATACGCTGCAAACGCTCTATCTCCTTCTGCTGGGCGATGTGATCCTTCATCTGCTTGTCGTAGTTTTCCTTTTTGCGGGCGATAAAATTGGTATAATTGCCCGGATAGCGCCTTGCTGTGCCGTACTCTATCTCGTAGACCACATCGACCACATTGTCGAGAAACATACGGTCATGGGATACGACAACCACTGCCTTCGGGTACGACTTCAGATAGCCCTCAAGCCACTCAATCGTCGTGACATCGAGGTGGTTGGTCGGCTCGTCCAAAAGCAGTATGTCAGGCTTTGACAAAAGCAGCTTTATGAATGCTATCTTGGTCTGCTGACCTCCGGAAAAGTCACGGATTGGCTTTTTACGCTCATCATCTGAGAAGCCGAACTTGCGGATCATGACCTCATATTCCTTCTCATAATAGTAGCCGCCATCATCCTTGAAGGCTTCCTCCATCGCGGTATATCTGGCTACCTTTTCATCGGAATAATCATGCTCGAGCTCTGCAGCCGCGCGCGCAAGCTCTGCCTTTCGCTCGTCCATTTTCACGAAGCATTTGCGCACCTCCTGCTCGAGTGTCACATCAGGATCATCAAACGCAATCTGCTTCAGATACCCTATCTCCGGGTTTCCTGCCTTTGCAATAAAGGCGCTCTCATCGCTGTCGAGCTTTTCCATCTCAACCTCGCCTGAAATGAGCTTTAAAAGTGTTGTCTTGCCACAGCCGTTTCTGCCGACTATCGCTATCTTTTCTGTGTTTCTGATTTCAAAATCTATACTATGCAAAATGACGTCGTCGCCAAATGCGACAGCGCCATTACTTATCTGGTAGAGCATATACTATCCTTTCATGCTTATGCCTGCTGCTTAATTGTTAGCCATAATGTAGTTGACAAACTGTGTTGCAGTACGTCCCGAAATGCCACCGTGGCTGAGCTCCCACTTGTTTGCCTCCCTGCACAGCTCCTCGTCTGAAAGCGTGCAGCCGCTCTTTCTCGCAAGCTCTGTTACGATGTTGAAGAACTCCTTCTGCGATGGCTTTGAGTAGCTGATTGTCACACCAAAACGGTTTACAAGTGACAGCTTCTCCTCAACTGTATCTGAGTGGTGCTTGTCATTGCTGTTGTCCTGGTCATTACGGTCATTCCATGTCTCCTTGATCAGGTGACGGCGGTTAGAGGTTGCATAAATCAGTATGTTGTCAGGCTTTGTCTCCACGCCACCCTCGATAACTGCCTTTAGGAACTTGTACTCAATCTCATGCTCCTCGAATGAGAGGTCATCCATATATATGATAAATCTGTAGTTTCTGTTTTTGATTGCTGCGATAATCTTTGACAGATATTTAAACTGATGCTTGTATATCTCAATCATGCGCAGTCCGTCATCATAATACTGATTGACAATGGCCTTGATGCTTGTTGATTTTCCGGTTCCGCTGTCTCCGAAAAGCAGCACATTGTTGGCCTTTTTGCCCTGTACAAACGCTTCTGTATTGTCTGTGAGCTTTTTCTTCTGGATTTCATAGCCGATCAGGTCATCGAGCATGACCGCATCCATATTGTTGATTGGCATGAAGGAGAAGCCACCGTCCAGATGCTCCTCAATCCTGAATGCCTTGTTTAGACCAAACATGCCGACTCCGTATGCCTTGTAAAAGCCTGTTACCACATCAAAGAACTCCTGCTCATCCTTAGCTGCCTCAAGCTTCTTGCTCAGCGCCCTTACTTTCTCGCTGACATTGTGATTGTACATAAGGTCCTTTTTCACAATGGCCTTATAATTGCTAATCTGTGTGAAGCAGTCGATTCCGAGTGCTGACTCGATTGGCTTGAAATCATAATCAAAAAGCTTCTTAAAAATCCTGAAATCGTTTGCCACAAGCCCATTTACGCTGCCATCGCTTGCTCCGACCTTCTCACAGGTGATGGAAAACGGATTCTCGCTCATCATAAGGAAGAAAGTGAGATAGTTGTGCCACAGATTGTCATCAAAACCATAGTCTGTCGCTACCTTTAAGATTCTCTTGACCTGTGTATTGATGTCGCGCACAAGCTCTGTCTTGTTGTACTCGCCCACCTCAAACTGCTCAAAGAGCTGGCCCAATTTATAAAGTATCTCATCCTGAGATAAATCTCCGTACATAAGTAATTTTGATATTTCCTGATACATGGCTGTTCCTCCTGGTTTTGCCTTGTTTTCGCTGCTAACAAATTATTATAAACACTGCGCCACGATTTTGCAAGAGCTTGTGTGCTTGGTATGGCGCAGGAGACGCAAAAAGGCGGAGCTAAAACTCCACCTTTATTGTTGTGCCACGTCCCACCTCGCTGTCGAGCGTAAGCCCTGCATCATGCAGCTGCACTATATGCTTTACTATCGCAAGCCCTAGGCCTGTGCCGCCGGTCTCCTTCGAGCGGCTCTTGTCCACTCTGTAGAAGCGCTCAAAGACGCGCTCCTGCTGATCCTTTGGGATGCCTATGCCGTTGTCCTCGACCGTGAGAACTGTCTTGCCACCGAGCTTGTGTACCGTCACATTTACGGTGCCACCCTCATTGTTGTAGCGGATAGCATTCTGGCAGAGATTCTCAACGAGCTCAGTGAGAAGCTGCCTGTTGCCTCGTACCATACAGTCAGTGCCGTCAAAATTGAGTGCTACTTTTCTCTGCTCGGCATTCACCTGTAGATTTTCCATGCAGTCCTTGACCAGACCATATAGATCAAGCTGTTCAAAGCCCTGCTGCGCCTCGCTTGAATCAAGCTCCGAGAGCTTTATGATATCATTGATCAAGGAAAGCAGGCGCTGTGCATTTCTTCTGATTTCAGCAGCAAAATGAATCTGCTGCTCCTTTTCGACCATGCCGTTTTCTATGAGCTCTGCGTAGCCGGAGATGGCTGTGAGTGGAGTCTTTAGCTCGTGTGACACATTGGCTGTGAAGTCCTGTCTGCTCTTTGCCGCGGCAAGCACGCCCTCATGCTGTATCCTTATCGCATTCATGAACGGCACGAGCTCCTTGTACTCTGTCTTTTTCTGGATGACAGAGGCCTGCTCCAGGTTGCCTGCGAGTGTCTCGATTGGCTTCATGAGCTTTCTGGTCAGGCTCTTGGCGAGAACCACACATATTCCTACTATGATAACCGTCACTATAAGCATGGCAGGTATACTGCTTGCAAACATGTTCCAGATACTTCTCGCTGCAATGGAGACACGCAGTACCGTTCCATCATTGAGCTTTATGGCATGATAGAAGGTATTGCTGTTCATGGTAGCTGATGTTCTCACGCTGTCTCCCGTACCTTTATCAAATGCTGATTCAACTTCCGGTCTATCGCCATGATTTTCAAGTTTTTTCGCATCATTTTGATTGTCATACAGCACTGTGCCGTCCTTGTCAATCCAGGTGACACGAATCCCCTCCACGTCAATCTGGGGGATTTCATTTACATCCTGTTTTAGTATTTCGGTGCTTTCTATTGTCTCTGCCATGACCTGCAGGTCTTCCTTTACCTGCTTCTGAAAGATGTAATAGTTGATTACTGT
>ENA-OQJG01000048-OQJG01000048.1-human-gut-metagenome-genome-assembly--contig:-NODE-48-length-19415-cov-3.543291_pt1 | contig 19415 bp, 18 predicted proteins | sample MGYA00242601_ERZ504767 | MGnify/ENA primary metagenome ERZ504767 (study PRJEB26092, sample SAMD00036362) | human gut metagenome | host: Homo sapiens | study: EMG produced TPA metagenomics assembly of... | reverse complement strand
GATTGTTGCGATCGTATTTCCACCGAATGCTGGACGAGTCATTAATAACTGATTGTGTTTCTGTTCTTTTCCTGGGATTGCTCTTAATGGGAAATCACCGATTTCAAGAACTGTACAGTCAGCTGTTAAACCTGTCTGAACACGTGCAGATACACGAGGTCCAAGGTCACGACCGATTGCTGTCGCACCAACTAACATGATCTCTGGTTTGTATTCATTGATCACAGATGCTAATGCATGTGTATATGGTTCTGTTCTGTATTCTTTTAATTCTGGATCGTCAACTACGATAACTTTATCAGCACCGTATTTTGCAAGATCATCTACTAATCCTTTAACGTCAGAACCTACAAGAACAGCAGTTACGTCTGTATCTAAGTCTTTTGTAACCCCCCCGTTTTTGCTTTTCCAAGTAATTCGAATGCGATTCCGCTTAATTCGTTATCTACCTGCTGTGCAAAGACGTATACGCCTCTATATTCTTCTAAACCCATTTTATTCACCACTTTTCCTTTTCACTAAATTACATGTTTTTCAGCTAATTTATCCATGATATAATCTACTGCTTCTTCTGGATCAAGTGTAACTTTTTCTCCAGCACCTTTTCTTACTTTGTCAGATGCTTTTGCGATCTTAGTTGGAGATCCAGCAAGACCAAGGTTAGAATCCTCTACATCTTTAAGGTCTTTTCTTCCCCAAACAGTTACTTCTGCATCATATGCATCAAAAATTCCACCTGGAGTCATATATCTTGGCTCGTTTAATTCAGCTAATGCTGTAACTAAGCAAGGCATTTTAGCTTTTAAGATGTGGTATCTATCTTCATACTGACGCTGTACAACTACGCTGTCACCGTCAATTTTAATGTCTTCTGCATAAGAGATAACTGGAATATCAAGATGTTCAGAAATCTGTGGTCCAACCTGAGCTGTATCACCATCGATAGCCTGACGGCCTGTGATGATCAGATCGTAGTGCCCATCTCACGGATTGCTGCTGCAATAGTAGAAGATGTAGCCCATGTATCAGCTCCACCAAGTACTCTGTCTGTTACTAAAACTGCATCATCAGCGCCCATAGCCATTGCCTCACGAAGGATTGCATCAGCCTTTGGAAGTCCCATTGTAAGAACTGTAACCTTTGCGCCTGTCTCGTCTTTGATTCTAAGTGCTGCCTCAAGACCAGCCTTGTCATCTGGATTCATGATTGCAAGCATTGAAGCTCTATCAAGTGTTCCGTCAGGATTGAATTTTACTCCACCTTTTGTATCAGGAACCTGTTTAATACATACTACGATATTCATGTATTTGTTCTCCTTTATTTATTCTAAGTAGCTCTACAGTTATGATAGCTCTCTTAACTATCTGAGTAATGAGCCTGAAATAACCATACGCTGAACCTCTGAAGTTCCCTCGTAGATCTCTGTAATCTTAGCATCACGCATCATACGCTCTACATCGTACTCACGGATATATCCGTATCCACCGAATAACTGAACGCACTCTGTTGTAACAGCCATAGCAGTCTCTGCTGCGAATAATTTAGCCTTTGCTGCATCTACTGAGTAAGAAACCTTAGGGTTCTTAGCAAACTCTGCCTTCTTCATTGCTGCTGCGTATACAAGATACTTAGCTGCATCGATACGTGTAGCCATATCTGCAAGCTTGAACTGTGTATTCTGCTGCTGAGCGATTGAACGGCCGAACTGCTTTCTTTCCTTTGTGTACTCGATAGTTCTCTCTAATGCGCCCTCTGCAATACCAAGTGCCTGAGCAGCGATTCCGATACGTCCACCATCAAGTGTATGCATAGCGATTGGGAAACCTCTTCCCTCTTTTCCAAGTAATGCATCCTTTGGAATACGTGCATCCTCGAAGATAAGCTCGTATGTAGATGATCCGCGGATACCCATCTTCTTCTCTTTTGTTCCGAATGAGAATCCAGGTGTTCCCTTGTCTACGATGAATGCAGAGAAGTTCTTCTTCTTGCGTCCACGCTTGTCCTCTGTGATGCTTGTAATAGCAATGATGATGTAAACATCAGCAACCTTACCGTTTGTGATGAAGCACTTAGATCCGTTAAGAACCCACTCATCTCCGTCTAAAACGGCCTTTGTCTGACATCCCTGTGCATCTGTACCAGCGCCCGGCTCAGTAAGACCGAAAGCACCGATCTTCTTGCCTGAAGCAAGGTCAGGAACATATTTTTTCTTCTGCTCCTCTGTACCGAATGTCATAATAGGATCGATACAAAGTGATGTATGAGCAGATACAATAACGCCTGTTGTACCACAAACCTTTGATAATTCTTCTACACACATAACGTATGTAAGTGGATCACAGCCCTGTCCGCCGTACTCCTTTGGTACAGGAATGCCCATGAATCCATATTTTCCCATCTTAGCAACTGTCTCTGCTGGGAATACCTCTGTCTCGTCAGTCTCCTGTGCAAGAGGTTTAACTTCTGTCTCTGCGAACTGTTTGAAAAGGTCGCGAGCCATCTCATGTTTCTGATCTAAAGTGAAATCCATGATTTATTCTCCTTGAAATTTATAATTTGTTTTCAATTTATCCGAAATAAAGCCAACGAATGGCTTTATTGCTCCTACTGTGCGTCTACAGGTGTCTTTGTGCGGTCTGCATTGTAAACGTAGAATCCCTTGCCGCTCTTGCATCCAAGGTTTCCGCCTCTTACCATCTTGCGAATGAGTGGGCATGCACGATACTTGCTGTCACCTGTCTCATTGTAAAGAACGTCCATGATTGCAAGGCAGATATCAAGTCCGATGAAATCTCCAAGCTCTAATGGTCCCATTGGATGGTTAGCACCAAGCTTCATAGCTGCATCGATTCCGGCGATATCTGAAACGCCCTCCATCTTGATGAAAGCAGCCTCGTTGATCATTGGGATAAGGATACGGTTTACTACGAAACCAGCAGCCTCGTTAACCTGTACAGGTGTCTTGCCGATCTCCTCTGCAATCTTCTTGATTGCATCAACTGTCTCAACAGGTGTGTTAACACCTGCGATAACCTCTACTAACTTCATACGGTCAGCAGGGTTGAAGAAGTGCATACCGATTAATGGACGTGTAAGTCCGTTTCCAATCTCTGTGATTGAAAGTGATGATGTATTTGAAGCGAAAATACACTCTGGCTTAGCAATCTTGTCTAACTCAGCGAATGTAGTTTTCTTAACCTGCATATCCTCGAAAGCAGCCTCAACGATGAGGTCACAATCCTTGCAGAGATCTTCTTTTAAACCAGGAGTGATGCTTGCAAGAATGCCGTCAACCTTCTCCTGTGTCATTTTCTCTTTTGCTACAAGTCTTGCATATCCTTTTGCAATCTTGTCTTTTCCGCCTTCAGCCCACTCCTGCTTAATATCGCAGAGTGCTACCTCATATCCATCTACCTGTGCGAATGCTTTTGCGATTCCCTGGCCCATTGTACCAGCACCGATAACTCCAACCTTCATTTTAATTCCTCCTAAAATATATTATGGTGCAAAAAGCTTTAAGTGCTAAGCCTCTGCAGCATAACTTAATCATATATATATAAACTGATGTGAATAAACTAATTCACACTACAAGGGGATGCACCTGCATCCCCTCATATATCTATTGGCAAAGAAAATTAGTACTTCTCAACGATAGTAGAACATCCCATTCCACCACCGATACAAAGTGTTGCAAGACCTCTGTTAGATCCTCTCTTCTGCATCTCATGTAATAATGTAACAAGGATACGACAGCCTGAAGCTCCTACAGGATGTCCGAGTGCGATAGCACCACCGTTTACATTTACCTTGCTCATATCGAAACCAAGATCTCTTGCTACAGCGATTGACTGTGCAGCAAATGCCTCGTTTGCCTCGATAAGATCGAAATCATCAATTGAAAGACCTGTCTTTGCAAGAACCTTCTTTGTAGAAGCTACCGGTCCAACACCCATGATCTCAGGCTCAACTCCGCCAAGTGCTCCTGCTACCCATGTAGCTAATGGCTTAACACCGAGCTCCTTAGCTTTCTCTTCGCTCATTACAACTACTGCTGCAGCACCATCATTGATTCCTGATGCGTTACCAGCTGTAACAAGTCCGCCCTCTTTACCTGAGCAGCAACGAAGCTTAGAAAGAGTTTCTACTGTTGTTCCGGCACGAGGTCCCTCGTCCTTTTTGAACTCAACGATTTCTTTCTTAACCTTAACAGGTACAGGAACGATCTCATCATCGAACTTGCCTGCTGCGATAGCTGCCTCACACTTCTGCTGTGAGTTTGCTGAGAACTCATCAAGCTCTTCACGAGTGATGCCGTATTTATCACATACATTCTCAGCTGTGATCATCATATGATAGTGGTTGAATGCATCTGTAAGAGCATCGTTAACCATTGTATCGATGATTGTTGCATTGTTCATTCTGTATCCGAAACGTGCCTTTGTCATAGCGTAAGGAGCCATTGACATGTTCTCCATACCACCGGCAACAACGATATCAGCCTCACCGGCCTTGATCATTGTAGCAGCGTCGTTTACACACTTAAGACCTGATCCACAAACGACATTGATTGTGATAGCCGGAACCTCGATTGGAAGTCCTGCCTTGATAGAAGCCTGACGAGCTACGTTCTGTCCCTGAGCTGCCTGGATAACACAACCCATCTTAACCTCGTCAACCATCTCAGGAGCAACACCTGCACGGTTTAAAGCCTCCTTGATTACGATTGCACCTAAATCTGCGGCTGGAGTATTGCTTAATGCTCCGCCCATTTTGCCGATTGCTGTACGGCAAGCACTTGCGATTACAACTTTCTTTGCCATTATATTATCTCCTTTAAATTGTATTGCACATCCGTGCTGTTAATTTTTTAACAAAGTTATTATACTACAAATTTATGTAAAAATCAATTGCTTTTGTTAATAATTTGTCAAATTTCTATTAAACTTTGCATATTTTTCACACGTATTACTTATACTATTCCGTCAGATTAACAAAAACCGGTGCTATTATAACCTGCGGCATGCATACAGGCATAACACATCATATTTTTCATTTTATAAAAAATCCCCGGGCAGCATATCCGATATACTGTCCGGGGATAAAATATATTCTATATACTTTTAAAGATTCTTAACTGTTGCAATATCAACCGGTGTCTTCTTGTCAGAAGCAGTCTCTAATGCATGCGCAAGTGCATTGGCTGTATCCATGGCCGTGATACAGTAAACACCTGTCTCGATTGCATTTCTTCTGATAAGGAAACCGTCTCTTGTCTTGTCTCCGTTACCCTGTGTAGGTGTATCGATTACAAGGTCTATCTTGTGTCCGAGGATAAGATCCATGACGTTTGGAGACTCCTGTGATATCTTGTTTACGCGAAGAGCATTTACTCCGTGCTCCTGTAAGTACTTTGCAGTACTTCTTGTGGCATAAATCTTGTATCCAAGCTTCTCAAAACGCTTTGCAACGCCTACCGCCTCAGGCTTATCGGCATCCTTTACAGTCATAATCATCTGCTTGTACTTAGGAAGCTCGACTCCCGCACCCTCAAATGCCTTGTAAAGCGCACCATTGAAGGTCTTGTCGATTCCAAGACACTCTCCTGTTGATTTCATCTCAGGTCCGAGTGAAATCTCAGCGCCACGCAGCTTCTCAAATGAGAATACCGGCATCTTGATTGCAATGTAATCGGCTGTCGGAGCAAGTCCAGGTGTGTAGCCCATGCCCTTTATTGTCTCACCCATGATGATTCTTGCTGCGAGGTCTACGATTGGAATACCTGTAACCTTGCTGATGTATGGTACTGTTCTTGAAGAACGTGGGTTTACCTCGATAACATAGATGTTGTCGTCCATATCGATAAACTGGATATTAATCATACCAACAACATGGAGTGCCTGTGCAAGTCTCTTTGTATACTCAACCAGAGTCTCTTTTGCTTTTTCTGAGATAGTATGTGCAGGGTAAACTGAGATAGAGTCTCCTGAGTGTACTCCTGTACGCTCGATGTGCTCCATGATACCCGGAATCAGGATATCTGTACCATCACAGATTGCATCAACCTCAATTTCCTTACCCATAAGGTACTTATCTACAAGGATTGGATGATCCTGTGTGATTGTGTTGATGATGCCGATAAACTCTTCGATTTCATCATCATTCCATGCAATCTTCATACCCTGTCCGCCAAGCACGTATGAAGGACGGACAAGTACAGGGTAACCGATCTCGTTTGCTACCTTCTTTGCCTCCTCAGCTGTAAATACTGTACCACCTGCTGCTCTTGGGATACCTGTCTTCTGAAGAATCTCGTCGAAGAGCTCTCTGTCCTCGGCTGCGTCTACATCCTCAGCCTTTGTTCCAAGTATCTTGACACCCATCTTCATAAGTGCCTCTGTAAGCTTGATGGCGGTCTGTCCACCGAACTGTACAACAGCTCCGTCAGGCTTTTCAATATTAACGATGCTCTCAACATCCTCTGCTGTGAGTGGCTCAAAATAGAGCTTGTCAGCAATATCAAAGTCAGTTGAAACGGTCTCAGGGTTGTTGTTTACGATGATTGTCTCCCAGCCTTCCTTGGCAAACGCCCATGTACAGTGAACTGAACAGTAATCAAACTCAACACCCTGTCCGATACGGATAGGTCCTGAACCAAGTACAAGCACCTTTTTCTGCGGATTTGTCTCTGCCGCCTCATTCTCGCTACCGAATACTGAGTAGTAGTATGGTGTCTCTGCTTCAAACTCTGCGGCACAGGTATCAACCATCTGTAGGCTGCCACAATGCCGTTGTCATAACGCATCTTCTTGATATCAGCCTCATCAATATCTGTAAGCTGTGAGATAACATTGTCAGGGAACTCGATACGCTTTGCCTCTTTTAACAGGTCAACTGTAAGCTCCTCTGTCTTTAAACGGTTCTCCATCTCAACAAGTATTGCGATTTTATCGATAAACCAAAGATCTATCTTAGTAATCTCGTGAATATGCTCGTATTTAACTCCACGGCGGAGCGCCTCTGCGATAACCCAGATACGTCTGTCGTCAACAACTGCAAGCTGTTTCTCAAGCTCATCATCTGTAAGACCAGTAAAGTCATAAGACATAAGTGAATCAACATGCTGCTCGAGAGATCTGATAGCCTTCATAAGGGCACCCTCGAAGTTGTTGCAGATACTCATTACCTCTCCGGTAGCCTTCATCTGAGTGGTAAGTGTACGCTTTGCTGTGAGGAACTTGTCGAACGGAAGTCTTGGAATCTTGACTACACAGTAATCAAGCATTGGCTCAAAGCTTGCGTATGTCTTCTGTGTGATAGCGTTCTTGATCTCATCGAGGTGATAGCCGAGTGCAATCTTGGCTGTAACCTTGGCGATAGGATATCCTGTAGCCTTTGATGCGAGTGCTGATGAACGTGAAACTCGTGGGTTTACCTCGATAACACAGTACTCGAATGAGTCAGGATTGAGGGCATACTGTACGTTACAGCCTCCTGTAATCTGAAGCTCGTTGATGATATTGAGTGCTGATGTACGAAGCATCTGATACTCTTTATCTCCAAGTGTCTGCGAAGGTGCTACTACGATTGAATCTCCTGTATGCACACCGACCGGGTCGATATTTTCCATGTTACATACTGTGATGCAGTTGCCGTTGGCATCACGCATTACCTCGTACTCGATTTCCTTCCAGCCTGCGATACATCTCTCTACAAGAACCTCTCCGACACGTGACAGGCGAAGTCCATTTGAAAGTATGTCGATAAGCTCCTGCTCATCGTGAGCAATTCCACCGCCGGAACCGCCGAGTGTAAATGCAGGACGAAGAACTACAGGGTAACCAATCTTGTTGGTAAATGCGATACCATCCTCGATATTCTTTACAACCTGTGAAGCCGCGATTGGTTCACCGATTTTCTCCATGGTATCCTTGAAGGCCTGACGATCCTCAGCCTTAAAGATGGTCTCTGCTGTTGTTCCGATAAGCTTTACTCCCTGCTCATCAAGGAAGCCGCACTCAGCGAGCTCCATGCCGAGATTGAGTCCTGCCTGTCCACCGAGTGTAGGAAGGATGCTGTCAGGCTTTTCTTTATGATAATCTCTTTTAATGACTCAAGAGTAAGTGGCTCGATATATACCTGATCCGCAATCTGCTTATCAGTCATGATAGTTGCCGGGTTTGAGTTTACCAGACATACCTCAATGCCCTCCTCTTTTAAGGAACGGCAGGCCTGTGTTCCTGCATAGTCAAACTCTGCGGCCTGTCCGATTACGATTGGACCGGAACCGATAACTAATACTTTTTTAATATCATTATTTCTTGGCATTACTGGTTACCTCCCATCATGTTAATAAAGCGGTACAAAAAGATATGCTGAATCCTGTGGTCCAGGGCATGCCTCCGGATGGAACTGAACTGTGAAGATATTCTTGTTCACATACTTAAGTCCCTCATTAGTGCCGTCGTTGACATTTATAAATGCAGGCTCAGCCACATTAGGGTCAAGCTTATCTGTGTCAACCACATATCCATGGTTCTGGGAAGAAATATAAACACGGCCTGTCGCAAGATCCTTAACCGGATGGTTTCCACCTCTGTGTCCGTACTTCATCTTGTGTGTATCTGCGCCTGTTGCAAGTGCCATGAGCTGATGTCCGAGGCAGATTGCAAAAATCGGCACATTGCTGTCATAAAGCTTCTTTATTTCCTTTATAATATCTACACACTCCTTTGGATCTCCAGGTCCGTTTGAGAGCATGATTCCGTCAGGATTGTCACCAAGTATCTCTTCAGCGGTTGTGTGTGCAGGGTAAATTGTAACTTCACAGCCTCTTTCATTGAGTGATTTGGCGATGTTGTTTTTGGCACCGAAATCCATGAGGGCAACCCTCTTTCCTTGGCCCTTTAAAACCTTTTTCTCAGTGCATGTGACCTTGTCAACCACATTGCCTGTAGTATATGCCTTGAGCTTTGGAATAATCTCATCGAGATTGTAATTCTCATTTGTGGTAATCATTCCGTTCATAGTACCCTTTTCCCTGAGAATCTTTGTAAGCGCACGTGTATCAATGCCGGCCACTCCCGGAATATCGTTTTTCTCAAGGAAATCCTGTATAGTACCCTCGCAGCGGAAATTACTTGGCATACGTGACAGCTCTCTTACTATATATCCATCCGGCCATGGTCTTTCCGACTCCATATCCGGTGTGATTCCATAATTTCCGATAAGTGGATAAGTCATTACAACAGCCTGTCCTGCATAGGAAGGATCTGTAAGTACCTCCAGATATCCTGTCATTGATGTGTTAAATACTATCTCACTAATGACTTCCCTTGTTGAACCAATGCTGGTTCCGGTAAATACATTACCATCTTCAAGAATTAAAAATGCTTTCATCTTTACCCTGCCCTTTCGTGTTATACTTTGTAACCATAAGCTTCTTAGCTGCAACTAACCTTACGTCTGCGCAAAAAAAAAGAGGGCGTCTCTTTTTTCTTATAAAGTGTAGTTGCATAGTATATCTGCTTAAATTGTAAAAAGTGTATCATAATACAGCCGATTTTTCAACTGTTTTTTGTTACATAAATATGCATATTTATGTATACAATATTAGTTACTGTTCACACCAAAGTATGACCGGCAACTATTGCAGCCCATTAAAACTGCATCTGAACGTTACGGAGTAAGTCCCGCGCATACCGCATATATCACGCCTGAGAAAAATACAAGACATGTAAAGCCAACTGAAATTGCAATAAAAGTCTTATCAGCTATATGTCGCGGTGTATACTCCAGCTGATATATGCTTTTTGCTGTCATAGGAACGTACATATCGCCTTGTCCATTGCAAAAGCCTCCCTCATATGCACTCTTAAAGCCCACACGACTGAAGTAGTCTGCCGTGTATGCCGGCATTGCATTTACAGACACCTGCATGAGCTTAAGCTGCATGCGTGCATATATCCTGACTCGCTCCAGAAGCTTTTTGCCAATTCCACGTCTTAAATACTGCGGATGTACATACAGCATGGTGATATGCCCCTCGTTTGTCATGCCGCACACTCCGCACAGCACATTGCTATCAAACGCACCAAATACTACAAGAGCACCGGTCCTTTCCTCGTCCGTCAGCCTGTCTGCATCCATATATTCATCAAAATATCGATGACAGTCCAGTGTCCGAAAGCAGCCTCTGATTGCGATATTGTATATACTTACCGCAAAGGCACATGCCCCTTTTATCTCTTCATTTGTAAGTTTTCTTATTTTCATCAGATAGTCTCCTCCACTATTCTGTCTCTAAGCCCGCTATAGCGTCTCTGCTGTGAGTTGTTTTGTATCATCTCATAAAATGTCTGTTCATCACCCACTATGGTAACACATTTCTTTGCTCTTGTAACCGCCGTATAGAGCAAATTTCTGTTCATAAGCATTCTCGGACCGCTCAAAAGAGGTATAACGACCGCCGGATACTCACTTCCCTGCGACTTGTGTATAGTGACCGCGTATGCAAGTTCAAGCTCCTCCAAAAGCTTAAACGGATACTCCACCTTTCGACCCTCGTCAAAGGATATGGTCATGGTCTCGGCAAAATCGTTGATTTCCTCAATGATACCTGTATCTCCATTGAAGATTCCCATGCCCTTATCCACACAAAGTCCGAATTTTGTCCTGATTTCCCACTCTATCTGATAGTTGTTCTTTATCTGCATCACCTTGTCGCCCTCGCGGAAAATCGTGCCCCTGTATTCTTTTTCGCGCTTGCTCTTGTCTGCCGGATTCATATACGCCTGCAATATACCGTTTAGACGTTCCACTCCGAGAAGCCCCTTTCTCATAGGCGTAAGCACCTGTATATCATACTCTGTAGCATTTATAAACTTAGGAAGCTTCTGCTTTATTAGCTGTAATGTAACATTTATTATCTTGTCGGCATCATATCTCTTTAGAAAAAAGAAATCCATGCTCTTATTATCTAACGATACCTCTTCTCCATTATTTATCTTGTGGGCGTTTACTATAATATCGCTCGTGCTCGCCTGACGAAAAATCTTTGTAAGCTTTACCGTGTGGAATGCACCTGAATCAATAATATCCTTTAGCACGCTGCCCGGTCCCACGCTCGGAAGCTGGTTCACATCTCCTACAAGTATGAGTCTCGTACCTGCCACAACCGCCTTTAGCAATGAGTACATGAGTGATATATCAACCATCGACATCTCATCTATGATGATTACATCCGTCTCGAGCGGATTCCTTTCATTTCTCTCAAAGCCAGCTGCGCTTCCTGTGTCCATGCCGCCGTTTAACTCAAGCATACGGTGGATTGTGCGTGCCTCGTAGCCTGTTGTCTCACTCATGCGTTTTGCCGCACGGCCTGTCGGTGCAGCCAGAAAAATATCCATGCCCTCCAGCTCAAAATACTTGATAATAGTATTGATGGTGGTGGTTTTTCCTGTTCCGGGTCCTCCGGTAATGACTAAAAGGCCATTTCTGACTGCTTCCTTCACCGCCTCTACCTGGTGCTCATCGAGCTCCATCTCTGTCTTTTTCTCTATATTTCTGATTGCAGCCTCTATCTCGATATCCGGCACATCATACGTCACATCAAGCTGCTTTAGCATGGCTGCCGTGTTTGCCTCCATATAATAAAAGGTGTTAGCATAAATCTGGGTTATATCATCCTTTAGCTGCATGACAATCTTCCTGTCCATGGCCAGATTCATGTAATGTGCCTCAACCTGCGAGCTTTCCACTCCGAGCAGATATACAGCACGCCTCGTAAGTTCCTCCATCGGCAGATATGTGTGTCCGTCCATGGCAGCCTGCTGCAAAACATACTGTATACCGCTTTTTATTCTAAAATCAGAATCAGTCTTGATGCCAACCCGCGCCGCTATCTCATCTGCAGTTTTAAAACCAACTCCGTCGATATCATCCGCCATGCGGTACGGATTTTCCTTGAGCACGCTGTATATCTCTCCGCCATACTTATTATATATCTTCACAGCCAGATTCATATTGATGCCGTACTGCTGCAAAAAAATCATGGCTTCCCTTAAGTCTCTTTTTGCATTGACCTGGCCCGCAATCTCCATAGCCTTTCTCTGGCTGATGCCCTTTACCTCAGCAAGCCTCTCCGGCTCTTCCTCTATGATGCGGAAGGTATCCTTCTTGAATCGCCTGACAATACGTGCTGCGAGTGCAAGTCCTATACCATGTATGGCTCCTGAGCCCAGATACCTCTCAATAGCCATCTCATCCTCCGGCTCCTTCTCTTCAAAGCTTACTACCTTAAACTGTCTGCCATAGGTGGCATGCTCTGTATACTCACCATGCGCCTCTATATTTTCACCCTCAGCAATGTCCGAAAAAGTGCCCACACATGTGAGCTCCTCCTCGTTCACTACAAGAACAAGTACCGTATACCCGTTTTCTGCATTTCTGTATATTATATGATCAACGTATCCTGTGACTGTTTCGGTTTCCAATTGAACTTCTCCGTATCTGTGTGTTTTTATTGTGACTCTGAATAGTTTTATTTTTTAAATATTATACGCCAGAGCATGCGTATCTGCAATTACTAAGTTTGCACTAAAAAAGCCGGTAACCACATGCAAGCATGCCGAACCGGCTTTTTATTATCAATTATTATTATATATTGTAATTGCGCTTCATCTGCTCATAAAGCTGCTGTGTGATGTTTTCTCCGGACTTCTCCACTATCGTATCACTCATCTGCTCTATGACAGTGTCCATGAACATATCCTTGTACTGCGACATAGAGGAATCCTCATCATCACTCTTTAGTGTCATGGAATCCTTCATTTCCTTTATGACCTGCTCCACAAAATAAGACTCAAAATCCTTAAGTGTGCTCTTGAGCTCGTCCTCTGTAGAGTCTGATGACAGTATTTTTTACGTATTCTTAAGCTTGTCGGCCACCGCAGATGTATTATTTGAGTTTGCAAGTGTTGATACTGCGCTTATATCCATATGCTACTATCTCCTCTAAATTATTTGCTGTCTCAAGCATCGAATCAGCTGTTGTGATGGTCCTTTGAATTGAGCTCGTAGGCACGCTGTGCCACAATGAGATTAACCATCTCGTCAGCTACCTGCACATTTGAGCCCTCAAGATATCCTGTCACAACCTTGCTGTTTTTAAGAGCTGGGTTTGCAGATTCAAGCATCGGATTGCCCGAATTGGCTGTTGCTGCAAGCAGGCTCCCTGACTGTTTTTCAAGACCTGACGGATTATTAAACTGATACACAGCAATTCGCTGATTCAGATTAATATAATTGCCCTGTGCAGTCATATAACCTACCGCACCATCCTCTCCAAAGCTCATCTTCTCAGCAGACACACCTGCCGGCACAGCTATGATATTACCGTTTGTATCCATGACAGGATTGCCCTGTGAATCAGTAAGTATAGTCTGTCCGTTTCCATACTGGCTCCATGTGAAGGCACCGTTTCTCGTGTAATAGGTCTGATTGTCAGTACCTCTCACTGCAAAAAAGCCATCGCCCTCCAAAGCAAAATCAGTAGGCCTCTCCGTAGAATTGAGCGGACCCTGAGTATAAGTGGATGTGGTTGCAGCCACACGGGTACCAAGCCCCACCTGCGCTCCTACCGGCTTTGCATCACCATTTCCGGATGTAGAACGGGTCTGTATCGTCTGATATAAAAGAGACTTAAACTCTGTCCTCTGACCCTTAAAGCCTGTCGTATTGACATTGGAAAGATTGTTTGCAATTGTATCTACATTTGTCTGCTCAGCACGCATACCTGTTGCGGCTGTGTAAAGTGCCCTCATCATATGGCATATCTCCTTATACTCTTCCTACATTGTTGACAGCCTTGTCTAATGTCTCATCAATAGATGTAATAACCTTCTGTCCGGCTTCATATGCACGCTGTATCGTAATCATATTGACCATCTCATTGACCACATTGACATTTGAAGTTTCTAAGGCTCCCTGTTCTATTTCGGCATCGGAAGCTATAATATTACCCCCGGCCGTCAGATTGTAGAGATTTTCACCATATTTTTCAATATAGTCATAGTTATCCACATCGACAACGCCGATAGTGCCAACTAACTGATTGTTCTGTGTGATATATCCAAGTGAGTTTACCGAAAACTTTTCATTCGGGTCTACCTTTACCCAGTTTGCTTCACCGCCATCTCCACTCAATGCACCTGTCGCATTGAGCACATGGTCTCCGTCTGCTGTGACCAGATAACCGTCAGCATTGACCTTGAAAGCACCGTCTCTGGTATACTTTACACTTGTCTGACCGGATTTGTCAGTAAATGCAACGGCAAAAAAGCCTTTTCCACCGATAGCCAAGTCGGTAGGATTGTCAGTCACCTTAAAGCTGCCCTCATCCCAGTCGGTATACGTCTCACCAAGATGCACTCCGTATGTCATGCTGCCCAGATTTTTGTGCAGTCCGTAGTTTGATGTATCCTTTATCTTTATAGCAAGTTCATTTTTAAATGAATGCGAGGTGGTTCCCTCTTTTTTAAATCCATAGGTATCGGAATTGGCCAGGTTGTTCGCAAGAACATCCATGCGCTTCATCTCATTAACCATACCGGTGTGAGCGGTGTATAAGCCTTTTACCATATTTTTGTCCTTTACAGTCTGATTCTGTTAATAACGTTTACCTTTGATGCCTTGTCGGCAAAATCCTTCTCTGTCATGTCGCCTGTTGTGAATGCATACTCGCCGTCAACCACATTCTCAATGTAGTCTACATGTCCGAATACAGCCTCAACCTCGCTCTTTGGTGAGTCAGTTCTCACAAAGAAGCTGTTTACACTGTCATCATAGCTTACAAGTGTGAGCTTCTCAGGCTTCCAGTCAATATAAATATTTGTGTTCTGATGCTTTGTCATATCAACAACATCTGCCACTACAGCACTTGCTGTTGGAAGCTTTCCTGCTCCACTGCCGTAGAACATAGCATCTCCGAGCACATTTCCACGTAAAAATACGCCGTTGAACACTCCATTTACTCCTGAGAGCGGATGTGTATCATCTATCATATACGGTGCAACGAGACAGGTATAGCTGTCACCTACCTTGCGGCTTGAAGCCAGAAGCTTGATTGCACGGTGCATTGCCTTTGCGTACTTAATATCCTCAGGTGTAATCTTTGTGATACCCTCACAGTGGATATCCTCGAAATCCACCTGCTGTCCTGCAACAAGTGATGTGAGAATAGCTATCTTTCTGCATGGATCATGTCCCTCTATGTCGGCTGTAGGATCCTTCTCTGCATAGCCCTTATCCTGAGCATCCTTTAATACCTCATCAAAGTCTGCACCTTCCTCTGTCATCTTTGTAAGCATGTAGTTGGTTGTTCCGTTTAAGATACCTGTGATTTCCTCAATCTCATCTGCTGTGAGACACTTGTTGAGTGGTCTGATAATAGGGATTCCGCCACCAACACTGGCCTCAAACTGGAAGTTCACTCCATGATCCCTGGCAACCTTGATGAGCTCAGCACCCTTTGCGGCAACAAGGTTCTTATTTGATGTTGCTACCTGTTTTCCTGCCTCAAGCATTGCCTTTACGAATGTAAATGCAGGCTCAACTCCTCCCATTGTCTCTACAACTATACCGATCTCAGGGTCCTCTGCAATAACCTTATAATCATGAACTATTTTGTTCTCAATAGGTGTACCCGGGAACTCTCTTAAATCAAGCACATACTTGACCTCGATTGGCTCTCCTGCTCTCTTTGCGATTTTTTCCTTGTTGATTTCTAATACTTCTACGACACCTGATCCAATTGTGCCGTAACCCATAACTGCAATCTTCATCTTTTTGTTACTCCCTGGCTAAAATTTTTACGTAATGTATGCCCTTTAAGGACTCAATCTGCTTTGCCATATCATCCACATCATCCGACTCGGGAAATACATCCACAGATAACGTGAGTGACGCAATGCCATTTACCGGTACACTTTGGTGTATGGTAAGAATATTTGCTTTCGCATCGGCTACCGACTTAAGCACAACGGAAAGTATGCCCTGCTCGTCATCCATCTGAATGACAAGATTCACTGTCTTTCCTTTACGCCCCTCATAAAAAGGGAAAATATCATCCTTATATTTGTAAAAGGAGCTTCTGCTTATGCCAACAGCATCTGTTGCCTCCTGCACAGATTCAAGCTTGCCCGAATCCAGCAGCCTCTTTGCCTCAACTACTTTAAGCAGCACCTCCGGTACAGCCTTTGCCCGTAAAACGAAGTAGTTTGATTTCTCCGCCATTTAGTTACCTCCAAAATGGCCGGTGTGTGTTTGCCACACACCGACATTTGTCCTTGACTCAAAGATTTTAACACAAAGATTACAGCTTTGCAACATCTTATGCTCTTGGTTTTCCACAATTACTGCAGAATCTACCTGTATTTTTCTGTCCACACTCACATGTCCACTCTGTAATCTCCTGTGGCATAGGCTTGCCGCAATTACTGCAGAATTTACCTGTGTTTTTCTGTCCGCACTCACATGTCCAGCCTGACGCATCCTCCTGCTGTGTGGCACCTGAAGCCACTCCTGCTGCCATACCTGCTGCACCATTTCCCGGAGCATTCATTCCGGCTGACCGGTTATTTTGTGCCATCTGTGTAAAACCATTCATCATATTGCCCATGGTGCTCATTCCCATGCCGACACCCATGAAGCCCTGCATAGCTCCACCACTGTTGCTGCCTGCATTCTTGACACCCTCTGACATATTTTTGACCATATACCCCTGTGCAATAGATGGATCTGAGAGCATTGCGCCCTCGTTTCTAGTGTTAATGAGCTCCTGAGACTTCTCATCATATGAAAGGCTGGCGATACCAACACTTTGTACCTCCATACCACGCATCTGATTCCAGCTTTCATCGAGACACTTCGCCATATATCTTCCAAGCTCAGATGCCTTGCTTGTGACGAATGAAATTCTTGTACCATCCGCTGACATCTGGTTGATGGCAGACTGTAATGCCTCTAAAAACTCTGACAGATACTGCTCATTGATATCAGTAATCTCCACATGATCCATATTCTTTGGAATAGCCTCTGCATAAAACTGAAGCGGATTCACAATTTTGATAGAATATGTACCATGGGCACGAAGGAAAAGCTCCGCATTATAAAATGTATCATAGTAGTTTATAGGATTTCTCGTACCAAACTTGATTCCCTTGATTTCCTGAAGGTTGATATAATAAACCTTCTGTGACTGTGGTGTCTGTCCACCAAATCTCACACGGTCAAAGGTTTCCTTTAAAGAATCCCCAAACTGTCCGTTGAAAAGTGATGGCATAGATGAATTGCTCACCTTGTAGTAGCCCGGCTCAGCTGTGTAATCCACAATCTTGCCACCATCAACAAGTATCATAAACTGATTGTCATATACATGAATGATAGAGCCGTTTGAAACAATATCGTCAGAGCCTTTTTTATTCTGCCCCCTGTTTACCAGCACACCCCTGGCATAGACTGTCTGGTCGCCTATATTATCCGGCTCAATAACCTCCTGCCATGTATCTGCAAAGCCGCCTCCAATTGCCTGTTTTACTGCCTTAATAATTCCCATTTTCTTCCTCCTTAGATATGGTTGTAATCAACTTCATGAAAGCTCTGCAGCTTCCATACTTTTATATTGACTGGCTCAACATATGAGCCACAATATTCACATTTCTTTGCTCCAAGACTTCTGACCGGAGCACCGCAATTCGGACATGTAGTGCCAACTGCACTACCTATCCCTGCATTATCCAGCATATCTATATCCTGTATGTATACAAGCTCCATATTGTATCTGGTCTGCTTTTTATACTCTTTATCACCACTGATAAGCTTTCCTGAGGCAGTCTTGTAGTAAAAATACTCAACCGCACTCTGTATACTGATGACGCACCTTCCATCTCTTTTCACATAGTTTGAGATTTCAGTCTGATGCACCCTGATCTCGTCAAAATGCTCTGTAAAACCAGCCGCTTCATTGCTGTCTATACGCACCAGCACCTGCTGTCTTACCTCATCAGAAGCCTCACGGTCCAGCTTGTAAATATCCTCAGTCGTGATTGCACAAAGTGCTGACACAAGCACTCTTTCTGACATTCTCTTAAACTGTTCCCAGACAAACTCCGGAAAATCCCTTTTTATCTGTGGCTCCATAAGGCGCGTCATGCCTGAAACCGACTTGGGAGTCGTAGAGACATTCTCCCTGATACGATTGATGCCCTCTGTGACATCAGGTGTACCAAGAAGACTTTCAGACAACCGTCTGACTTTAATGTAAACGGTCACTCCGGCAGCTGTCAGAACTGCTAATATCGCCACAGTTATAACTAAACCCACATTTGCCTCCTTAATCCGAACGTGTTGCAAGCCACTTCAGATAACCATTGATAAATATATCTATATTGCCATCGAGCACCGCATCCGCATTACCGGTCTCCACATCTGTCCTGTGATCCTTGACCATGGTGTAAGGCTGAAGCACATACGAACGTATCTGGCTTCCCCAGCCAATTTCCTTGACCTCGCCTCTGATGCCCGCCTCCTTTGCAGCATTCTCTTCCTGCTTTAAAAGATACAGCTTTGCCTTTAACATCTGCATGGCTTTGTCCTTGTTCATATGCTGTGAACGCTCATTCTGACACTGTACCACGATCCCTGATGGAAAATGTGTGATACGAATAGCAGACGAAGTTTTATTGATATGCTGTCCTCCTGCTCCACTTGAGCGGTAGGTATCAATTCTGATATCCTCGTCCTTCACCTCAATATCGAGATCCTCCTCAATATCAGGCATGACATCACATGATACGAATGAGGTCTGCCTTTTTCCCGCCGCATTAAACGGCGAAATACGAACAAGCCTGTGTACACCTTTTTCAGACTTTAGATACCCATATGCATTCTCTCCGTTTACCTGGAAAGTAATGGACTTGATACCGGCTTCATCGCCATCAAGCGAATCGAGCACCTCAAGGGTAAAGCCCTTTTTATCAGCCCACTTCGAGTACATACGAAACAGCATGGACGCCCAGTCACACGACTCGGTACCACCTGCACCTGCATTGAGCCTCAGAATCGCATTGCATTTATCATATTCTCCCGACAAAAGAGTCTTCATTCTGATACCGTCATATGTGCTCTCAAAATCATCAAGCATCTGCTGTATCTCGGGTATGAGTGACTCATCGTTCTCCTCATAGCCCATCTCAATCATCGTCTCTATATCTTCGTACTGTTCCTTGAGCTTTGCGTATGTAGCTACATCATCCTTCATACTCTTAAGCTCTTTCATCTTGCTCTGTGACTTCTCCGGGTCATCCCAGAAGTCAGGAGCTTCCATTTCTCGCTCTAATTCCTGGATTTTTTCTTCTTTA
>ENA-OQJG01000046-OQJG01000046.1-human-gut-metagenome-genome-assembly--contig:-NODE-46-length-20037-cov-3.433400_pt1 | contig 20037 bp, 13 predicted proteins | sample MGYA00242601_ERZ504767 | MGnify/ENA primary metagenome ERZ504767 (study PRJEB26092, sample SAMD00036362) | human gut metagenome | host: Homo sapiens | study: EMG produced TPA metagenomics assembly of... | reverse complement strand
GATATCCCTCCTTCGGGAGTAAGACCCCTTGAAGACTACAAGGTAGATAGGGCAGAGGTGGAAGCATGGCAACATGTGGAGCTGACTGTTACTAATAGGTCGAGGGCTTAATCTGGTTAATAACGAAAAAACAAATCGGAATTGTATGAAGTTTTGAAGGTATAAACCTTAATAATCCTCGATAGCTCAATGGTAGAGCACTCGGCTGTTAACCGAGTTGTTGTAGGTTCGAGCCCTACTCGGGGAGTTTTTTAGTATAATATATGGTGACATAGCCAAGTGGTAAGGCCCCGGTCTGCAACACCGTCATCGCCGGTTCAAATCCGGCTGTCACCTCTCTCAAAAGGACTACATCAGTTTATGATGTGGTCTTTCTTTTATATAATTTGCAAATAAAATATATTGTGAATTTATGTAATATTCGTAATATATGTTGTACACATTTCATTATTTTTTAATTTTCTAAATTATTTTTCAGGATGTTACACTAAATTAATAAAGAGAAATATAAGCCTGATAAACAGAATTATATTTCTCTTTTTTAACAACTCTTATCCTTTTTTGAATAGTTGTAGTAGTATTATTATTCCTCTTCAGGATATTTCATACCCCATTCGGTTCTTATATCAGACATGATTTTCATAACATCATATGTATACTGACTGTGAATGAGGTTTTCTATTTCATCGGATGATGCAGAGTTTATGGCTTTTTCCATATCACATACTTCGTAATAAAGTGCATCTGATGTATCACCTGCATCAATTACTTCTTTATGACCATTCTCTGTGTATGTAATAGTTGCCTGCATTCCTCTTGGATACTCAAAGATTTCTACATATGCTTTGTCAAAAGATAGTGTAGCGCGTTTTGGCTGCTTGGAATGTAGAGATAATGTGACTGTTGCCATCTCGGCAGCATCATTCATAAGCAGAATGCCTGCCTGTTCATCAACACCGGTCGGAGCATATCTAACCTGTGACAATACATGCGACGGTGTTTCCTTGAAGAACCAGCGAATGAGAGAAAGTGAGTAAACACCAATATCAAGCAGTGCTCCTCCTGCAAGCTTACGGCTGAAAAACCTATTTGTCATATTATAATCTTTGTAGCTTCCAAAATTGACCTGAATTAAATTGAGTCTGCCGAGTTGTCCACTTGAAATTATTTTATTTAACTTTTTATAAACAGGCATATGATATATAGTCATGGCTTCAGCAAGAATTACGTTATTTGCTTTGGCCAATGAGATTGCCTCATCGAGCTCTGTAATATTTAATGTGATAGATTTCTCACAGAGTACATGCTTTCCATTAGAAAGGGCTTTTCTTAAATAATTAATGTGAGTATTGTGTGGAGTGGAGATGTAAATGATATCCACATCAGGATCATAAAAGACGTCATCAATGTTGTCATATACCTTTGAAATGCCATATTTTTGTGCAAAAGCTTGAGTCCTTTTCATGAGTTCCTGTTGGCAACTGAAATAAAGAGTACGCCCTTCCTTTGAGAGAGCCTGCGCGAGCTCATTAGCTATTACGCCGCAGCCGAGTGTGGCCCAATTAAGCTGTTTCATATGAATTCCTCCTTTTTTAATAAGGTACTGTAGCTGTGAAGATATATAAATTATTACAAATTCAGCTAAATTACAAAATATCAACTTAAATCATAAAATATAATTAAATCAAAAATATTCAAATCATAAAATATGCACCGAGATCACAATATATGTACCTTAATGAAGATATTCTAGCATGATGATTTATGAATTACAATATATTTAGAAATGAAACAGTCAAAATCAGTCAAAGATAGATTGATGCAATATCTAAATTAGTCAATTTGAACTATTAATATTAATTATAAATTAGTAATAGAAAAGATACTAAAAATAGTAATTAGACAAGTATTAATGATATATATAGTATATTCTACACAAAAATGAATACTGCATTTGCATATATTGCACAATTTTAAAACTTGCTTTATATATTTTTAACAATTTTTAGTGTGATTATTTGTGAATATAAATGACTGATTATGATTGACAATGACGGATTATGAAAATATAATTATACTACAAGTTAAATGAATGTTGAAATGTTTAATACAGTAATTTGAAAATGAGCATTAAATAAATGGCTTATAAAATAAGTCTTTTAATAGTTTGATAAACAGGGGGGATTAGATGCTGGCGGAAGATAGATGCAAAAAAATACTCGATATATTAGATTCGATGGGAAGTGTGACTGTTCAGCAGCTTATGGATGAGCTTGATACATCCGAGTCAACAATCAGACGTGATCTGGTTGCAATGGACAAGAAGGGGTATCTCACCAAGGTACATGGTGGTGCGATTGCAAATAATACGAATATCCATACTCAGGATGAGAAGGTTATCAACAGGCTTAAGCAGAATCGCAGCGAAAAGGAACAGATTGCCAGATATGCGGCATCACTTATTGTGGATAATGATTTTGTTTATATAGATGCTGGTACTACAACAGCAGTCATGATTGATTATATTACTGCAAAGAATGTGGTTTTTGTTACAAACTCTCTGACTAATGCCAAGAGAATTTCCGATAGGGGATATACAGTATATATTCTGGGTGGCGAGTTTAAGTCTACTACTGAGGCTATTGTCGGAGATGAGGCCGTTGTGACGCTCGATAAATACAATTTTACGAAGGGCTTCTGGGGAACCAACGGAATTACTGTGAAGAATGGATTTACGACTCCGGAGATAAAGGAGGCCATGATTAAAAAGAAATCCATGGAGAATAGCAAGGAGAAATACATTCTTGCGGATGACAGTAAGTTTTCACAGGTATCAAGTATCAAGTTTGCTGATTTTAAAGATGCTGTAATTATTACAAATGCACTAAGTAATGACAACTATAAGAAATACAAAAATATTAAGGAGGTCTAACATGATTTATACAGTTACTTTTAATCCATCACTAGATTATATAGTTGATGTAACAGATTTTAAGACAGGAGTGGTCAATAGAACGACTGGAGAGAAGATTTTTGCAGGTGGTAAGGGCATCAATGTTTCCATGGTTCTTAAGAATCTTGGAATGAGCAATACTTCACTTGGTTTTACAGCGGGTTTTACAGGAAATGAAATTAGAAGACTTCTAGGAAAAAAAGGCGTTAATACTGATTTTATAGAGGTGGAGGATGGTATTTCACGTATTAACGTGAAGCTTCGCTCAAATGAGGAATCCGAGATTAATGGTCAGGGACCGGTAATCACTGAGGACAACATTAAAAAGCTTTATGAGAAGCTTGACTGCTTAAAGGAGTCTGATGTGCTTGTTCTCGCAGGAAGTATTCCTGATGTGATGCCTTCATCAATGTATATGGATATCATGAAGCATCTTGAGGGTCGCGGAATAAATATAGTGGTTGATGCGACAAGAAATCTGCTCACAAATGTACTTGCATATAAGCCATTCCTCATAAAGCCAAACAATCATGAGCTCGGTGAGATATTCGGGGTTGAGATTACAGACAAGGACGATGTGATAAAATATGCAAAGAAGCTTCAGGAGCAGGGCGCAAGAAACGTGCTTGTTTCTATGGCAGGTGACGGAGCAGTGCTTGTGACCGAGGATGGACAGGAATTTAAGGCACAGGCTCCTAAGGGAAAGCTCAAAAACTCTGTAGGCGCAGGTGATTCGATGGTAGCCGGATTTGTTTACGGATACCTCAAATCAAATGATTATAAGCAGGCATTTATTTATGGAGTATGTACAGGAAGTGCAAGTGCATTTTCTGAGGAGCTTGCTACAAAGCCTGAGGTTGAAGCACTTATTGATAAATGGGACAGTGCTTCCAATTAAACAAACGGTATCAAAAAGGTTGATATAAATAATTAATATATTCTATTAGGAGGAATGATGTATGACAATCAGGGATTTGTTGGCAGCTGAGAGTATCAATTTGAATGGTACGCCTGCCGGAAAAACCGAAGCATTGAATCAGTGTATTGATTTGATGGCAAAAAGTGGCAAAATAGCCGATGTGGAGAAGTATCGAAAGGGTGTTTTTGCAAGAGAGGAGGAAGGCACAACAGGAATTGGAATGGGTATAGCAATTCCTCATTGCAAGTCTGATGCTGTTACTAAAGCAGGTCTTGCGGCAATGGTTGTAAAAGATGGGGTTGACTTTGAATCACTCGATGGTACACCTGCAAAGATTATTTTCCTTATCGCTGCACCAAACACAGAGGATAATGTGCATCTTCAGGTGCTTAGCAAGCTCTCTGTTATGCTGATGGACGAGCAGTTTACAAATTCTCTTATCAATGCCGGTTCAGTTGATGAGTTTTTAAATATCATCGACAGTGCTGAAAAGGCAAAGGATGAGAAGGAGGCTGCAAAGGAGGCAAAGGAACCTGTTGAGGTGAAGAAGGACGATGTATTTATCGTTGCAGTTACAGCCTGTCCTACAGGAATTGCCCATACTTATATGGCTGCTGAGGCTATTGAGAAAAAGGCCAAGGAGCTGGGATATCAGGTAAAGGTTGAGACAAGAGGCTCAGCCGGAGCTAAAAATGTACTCACAGATGATGAGATTGCAAAGGCTACCGGTGTTATCGTTGCATGTGATACAAATGTGCCTACAGACCGTTTTGACGGAAAGAAGGTTATTGAGTGTCAGGTTTCTGACGGAATAAATAAGACAGAGGAGCTCGTAAAGAGAATTGCTGCCGGTGATGCTCCTGTATTTAAGGCATCAGGTAAAAAAGAGGCTTCACATTCATCTATTGGTGGAAAGGAGAGCATTGGACATCAGATTTACAAGCATCTGATGAACGGTGTTTCACATATGCTTCCGTTCGTAGTTGGTGGTGGTATCCTTATCGCAATCGCGTTCCTTATCGATGGATTCAGTGTTGACCTTAATTCACTGCCGGCTGACCAGAGAGCAAATTTCGGTACTATTACACAGGGCGCAGCATTGTTTAAGGGAATCGGTGGAACAGCATTTGGATTTATGCTTCCTATCCTTGCAGGCTTTATCGCTATGAGTATTGCTGACCGTCCGGGTCTTGCAGTTGGTTTCGTAGGCGGTTCAATCGCAGCAAACGGTACATCAGGCTTCCTTGGAGCACTGGTTGCAGGTTTCGTTGCAGGATATATTGTAAATCTCTTAAAGAAGATATTCTCTAAGCTTCCTGAGAGTCTTGATGGTGTGAAGCCGGTTCTTCTTTATCCGCTGCTTGGTATATTCCTCATAGGCGTTATAATGCAGTTTGTAGTTGAGCCTCCAATCGGAGCTTTAAATACAGCTATCAACAACGGTCTTAATGGACTTAACGGTGCAAGCGCAGTAGTTCTCGGAGTACTTCTCGGAGGAATGATGGCAATAGATATGGGTGGCCCTGTAAACAAAGCCGCTTATGTATTTGGTACAGCTTCAATCGCTGCCGGAAACTACAATATCATGGCAGCAGTTATGATTGGTGGTATGGTTCCACCACTCGCAATCGCTCTTGCAACAATCTTCTTCAAGAACAAGTTCACAGCAGAGGAGAGAAAGGCAGGACCTACGAACTTTATCATGGGATTATCATTTATCACAGAGGGTGCAATCCCATTCGCAGCATCTGATCCGCTTCATGTCCTTCCGGCATGTGCAGTTGGTTCAGCAGTGGCAGGTGGACTTTCAATGGCATTTGGATGTACACTCATGGCACCTCACGGAGGAATCTTCGTAGTACCTACAATCGGAAATCCGTTAATGTATCTTGTTGCATTAGTAATCGGATCTTTCATTGCATGTGGATTACTCGGATTACTCAAAAAGAAAGTAAGTGAATAAGCAATCCTCAATTATCATTTTTTAATCCAACCTATAAACTAATCAACAAAGGCACTGCTTCGGCGGTGCCTTTGTTGTTATGTTGTGATATAAAAATTAAAAGTATAAACATTCTCTGAAATAACAGCCTCATGCCTTGACGAGTGAATTTTCCAAGCTTAAAGTAGTATTAGGATGAAATAGTAAGTCAAAAAAATCAATTATTTATGAGACTTAAATAAAAAAAACAGTGAGGCATAAAATGGGCAAGGTTATAGGTATAGATTTAGGAACAACAAACAGCTGTGTGGCAGTATTGGAGAATAATCAGCCGGTAGTCATAACTAACAGCGAGGGTCAGAGAACAACTCCGTCTGTAGTGGCTTTTACAAAAAATGGAGAGCGACTGGTTGGTGAGGCTGCAAAGAGGCAGGCAGCAGTCAATGTGGACAGGACATTTTTCTCAATAAAGAGACAGATGGGAAGCGATTTCAGGGCAAAGGTGGACGGAAAGCTGTATTCAGCTCCTGAGATTTCTTCTATGATTCTCAGAAAGCTGAAAAAGGATGCAGAGGACTATATTGGTGAGGCAGTGACAGATGCTGTAATCACAGTTCCTGCATATTTTTCGGATGCGCAGAGGCAGGCAACTAAGGATGCAGGAAGGATTGCGGGTCTTAATGTGCTTCGAATCATAAATGAGCCAACCTCTGCGGCACTCGCATACGGACTGGACCACGGACAGCAGCAGAAAATTCTTGTCTACGACCTCGGAGGAGGAACCTTCGATGTGTCTGTTATCGAAATAGGGGACAATCTGATAGAAGTGCTTGCCACAGCCGGTGATAATCATCTGGGTGGAGATGATTTTGATGAGAGAATCACGAATTATCTTGTTACAGAGTTTTACAGACAGCAGAATGTGGATCTGAGAAAGGATAATACTGCTATGCAGCGTGTCAGGGAGGAGGCTGAGAAGGCAAAAAAGGTGCTTTCATCCTCATCCTCAACCACTATCAACCTGCCATTTATCACCACTGTAAAGGGACAGCCGGTTCACATGGAGATGAACCTTACAAGAGCTGAGTTTAATGAGATAACAAAGGATCTGGTGGAGAGAACTGCTATTCCTGTCAATCAGGCACTTTCAGATGCGGGTATTTCCGCAGCAGAGCTTGGAATGGTGCTGTTGGTAGGAGGCTCGACACGTGTGCCGGCTGTTGTTGAGGAGGTCAGAAGAATTACAGGAAAAGAGCCTTCACACAACCTAAATCCTGACGAGTGCGTGGCACTCGGTGCAGCAGTACAGGGTGGCAAGCTCGGTGGAGCAATTGTCGCAGGCAGCAGTGCGGCAGAGATTATACTGATGGATGTCACACCGCTTTCACTAGGAATTGAGACAGTTGGTGGTGTCTCAACCAAAATTATTGACAGAAATACGACTATTCCTACGAGATACAGCCAGATTTTTACAACTGCAGGAAGCTTCCAGACCTCTGTGGATATAAAGGTACTGCAGGGTGAGAGGCAGTTTGCAAGGGACAATAAGCTGATTGGAAACTTCAGGCTAAAGGGCATCAAGCCGGCTCCGGCAGGTGTGCCGCAGATAGAGGTGACGTTTGATATAGATGCAAACGGCATTGTGCAGGTTTCTGCAAAGGACCTGGGCACAGGAAAGCATCAGGAGATTACGATTACCGCAAGCTCGAATTTGTCTGATTCTGAGATTGAGCAGGCAATCCGCGAGGCACAGGAGTATGAGGCAACAGATGGACAGAGAAAGGCTTATATTGATGCAAGAAGTGAGGCTGATACGCTTGTGCGACAGGTGGAAAACGTTATGGCTGACAAGGAAAAAAGAAAGGCTATGGACAGCGCACAGAAAAAGAGTGTGAAATCGTCACTTTCATATGTGAAGAAGCTTATTTCAAGGACAAAGCCCGGAAATGTGAGCGAAGAGCAGGCTGCCGAGATAAAGCATGCGGCAGACGAGCTGAGAAATGCGGCAGCGGGATTGATTTAATTATAAATGAGGGGCAGAATACCTTTTGACCATCATATCATTATTATTCATTTGGCTATTTACGAGAAGCGGATTTTCATATAAAATATGGGTAAGTGGTGAGTATTCAGAAACACCCTGAATAGTTATAATGTTAATTTAAATCCGAGGAAATAGAAAATGAATGCGAACGATAAAACAGAAAAGGTACTAAGAGAAATTCATATCATGCTCTCAAAGGCGGAGCCGTATAAGCCGGAGCCGAGCAGGGTGATCATAAACAAGCAGCAAATGATAGATTTACTTGCTGAGCTGAATAAGTGTATATATGCAATGCAGGATGAGTATGAGCTTACTGAGCAGAGTCGTAATCACGCAGAGAGAGAGTTCAGAAAGAAGGGGGATCAGATAGTCTGGGATGCAAGCAGAAAGGCTGAGGATGTGTATGCAGCATCGGTTATCTATACGGATGAGGCGCTTTCAAGAGTGCGTGATATCATCAATGATACCAACGAGTCACTTGAAAAGCTGTGCAAGGATATGAAGGATAAGATTGCAGAGCAGGAGAAGATAGTTAAAACTAACCAGTATGAGCTCAAGGGACAGCTTCAGGATTTGTCCGATACGGAGAAGTATCTTAAGATTATCGATGACAGAAATAAGGAGATAGAACGTCAGAAAAATGCAGGTAAGCCTGCAGAGGAGCGTACTATTGACAATGAAGAGAAGTCCATCTATGCAAACAGACAGACTGAAATCAAGGTAAATATGGATTATATCAGAAAACTGGGACTTGCTGAGGGCGAGGACCTGGGAGATGGTGTAGTGGGTGAAGTGAAGCTTGCAGACGATACACCTGATGCCGGATTAAATCATAGCAATGATAAGGATGAAGCCAAGGCTGCCGGCTCAAAATCGTCTGTTGATGAGGATTATAAGGCAATAAGCAGAAAAGCCGGCAATCCACCTGTTATCAACACAAAGGAAGGGAAGGAGCTCACAGACGGTATCCACAGAATGTGGCAGAGCATCACCGGAAATAAAGGAAAATGAAACACACCTATGTAATATAAAGCAGCAGTTCAAAACAGAACGGCTGCTTTTTGGCTTATATTTAAAGTGGGTAATATTAAGCAGATTTTAAGAAAAACAAAGTGGATAATCTGATAAAATATAGCTGACTAACGGCAGGAGAAGGTTTCTGTTCAAAATTCATAGAAGGAGGATAATATGACAATATTAGTTTGTGATGACGACAAGGAAATAGTTGAGGCAATTGAGATTTACCTGATGCAGAGGGCTACGACGTGGAGAAGGCTTACACGGCATACAGGCGGTTGAAATTATGAAGATAAAAAAATAGACCTCATGATAATAGATGTCATGATGCCAAAGCTCGACGGAATAAGAGCCACTTTGCAGATACGAAAGGAAAGCAGGGTGCCGATAATCATTCTCTCGGCAAAGACAGAGGATGCTGACAAGATTTTAGGCCTCAATGTGGGTGCTGATGATTATGTTACAAAGCCTTTTTAATCCGCTTGAGCTTGTGGCAAGGGTAAAGTCACAGCTTCGCAGATATACCACTCTGTCAAGCAATGATGCAGCCGGAGACAAGGTTTATGAAGCCGGAGGCCTTTTGGTAAATGATGATTTAAAAAAGGTGACTGTGGATGGTGAGGAGGTAAAGCTCACACCGATTGAGTACAATATCCTGCTTTTACTCCTTAAAAACAAGGGAAAGGTCTACTCAATAAACGAAATATATGAGAGCATATGGAACGAGGAGGCGATAGGCGCCGATAATACAGTTGCTGTGCACATCAGACATATCAGGGAAAAAATAGAGATAAATCCTAAAGAGCCGCGATATCTGAAGGTGGTCTGGGGAGTAGGCTATAAGATAGAGGACAACAAATGAAGCAGTATACGATGGAAAAAAAGCAGCGGTCATAGTTTTACATCAGCTATGCATGATACTTATGGTGACAGGAGTGTTTGCCACAGGCTATGCATTCAGGCACGATGCGCATGAAAATATTGATATATATACACTAATATCGCTGGCGGGCCTGGTAGGCAGCTTTGTGAGCCTGGCATATATGGCAAACGTGGCAGGCAGAAAATCAGAGGATGATTACACAATATACTATTTACCGATTGACAAGGTATACTCTGATGTGATGCTAGTGATATTTACACTGCTCATGGTATTTATGGGAAAAGTGATTTCAGGCGTAAAAAACCAGCATTTTGACTATGCATCACTCATTATGACGGCCGGCACATTTACTTTTTTGTTTGATCTGGCTTTTATTATTTTATACCAGAGCATTGTAAGGAAGATAAAAGGCAATATACTTTACACACACAGCCTGATGTACAAGGGCTATGAGCTTTTGAAAAGAGTTATTGAGAAAAAGGATATCCACACACAAAAAAATAAAGAGATAATGCGCATACAGGAGGCACTTGAAGCTATCTCGGAAGGAGCGCTTGACACTACACTCAATGTCAATGAGTTTCATGGGCAGCAGAAAAAGGTGGCGGAGGCTGTCAACCATATACGCCAGGGTCTTATGAGCTCGGTAAATGAGAGTCTTAAAAATGAAAAACTAAAGGCAGACCTAATAACAAACGTATCACATGATATAAAGACACCTCTGACTTCAATAGTCAACTATGTTGACCTGCTTAAGAGGGAAAATCTGGAAAATGAAAATGCCAAATACTATATACATGTGCTGGAGGAAAAGTCACAGCGCTTAAAGCAGCTTACAGAGGATTTGGTAGAGACATCAAAGATTACCTCGGGAAATGTGAAGCTCAATATGCAAAAGCTTGATCTGGTTGAGCTTTTATACCAGACCGGAGGTGAATTCAATGAGCGATTTGAGTCGAGAAATCTGACAATAGTTACAAAAATTCCATCAGAACAGATATTTATCTATGCGGATGGGCGTCAGCTTTACCGCTCTATTGAAAATCTGTATACTAATGCCGCAAAATATGCACTGGAAAATACAAGAGTGTATGTAGAACTTGAAAAGGCAGATAAAAAGGCAGTTTTTACAATAAAGAATGTGTCTAAGAACGAGCTTGACATAGTAAGCAACGGAAATGTAGACCTGACAGAGCGTTTTGTGAGGGGAGAGAGGTCGAGAACCACTGAAGGAAGTGGACTTGGACTTTCGATTGCAAAGAATCTGACCCATTTGATGGGAGGAAAATTCGAAATTAAGGTAGATGGTGATTTATTTATTGCCACAATTACCTATAATATTATATAATAGTAAATAATAGAATTTTGAAATACACATACGGAGGTAGAATAAGTGAAATTATATGAAAATGGTGCTTACCTTTTAAACGGTAAGGAAGTAATAATTGATGGACCGGAGGCTCAGGCAGCTGTCAAAAGCAAGACCGGCATGGACATCGATAAACAGACAGCTAAGCAGGAGACAATTGCTTACGGTATTTTAAAGGAGCACAATACATCCGGCAATATGGACAAGCTTCAGATTAAGTTTGATAAGCTTACATCGCATGATATCACATTTGTAGGTATCATCCAGACAGCACGAGCTTCAGGACTTGAGAAATTCCCTATCCCGTATGTACTTACAAATTGTCACAACAGCCTTTGTGCAGTTGGTGGAACAATCAATGAGGACGACCACATGTTTGGTCTCACATGTGCAAAGAAGTACGGTGGAATATATGTACCACCTCATCAGGCAGTTATCCATCAGTTTGCACGAGAGATGCTTGCCGGTGGCGGAAAAATGATACTTGGTTCTGATTCACATACACGTTATGGTGCACTTGGTACTATGGCAGTCGGCGAGGGTGGACCTGAGCTTGTTAAGCAGCTTCTTGAACAGACATATGATATTGATATGCCTGAGGTAGTAGGTATTTACCTGACAGGAGAGCCAATCAAGGGCGTTGGACCACAGGATGTCGCACTTGCAATTATCGGAGAGGTATTCGGAAACGGCTTCGTAAAGAACAAAGTTATGGAGTTTGTAGGACCGGGTGTGTCTAATCTGAGCGTTGACTTCCGTATAGGTGTCGATGTTATGACAACAGAGACTACATGTCTTTCTTCTATCTGGAGAACAGATGACCAGGTTAAGGAATTCTTTGAGATTCACGGTAGGGCTGAGGACCACAAGGAGCTTAATCCGGGTGAGGTGGCTTACTACGACAGATTTATTGAGATTGATTTAAGCCAGATCCGCCCAATGATAGCTATGCCATTCCACCCTAGCAATACCTATACTATCGATGAGCTCAATGCAAACCTCATGGATATTCTCGATGACTGTGAGAAGAGAGCTGAGGTAAGCTTTGACGGCAAGGTGAAGCTTGATTTAAAGAGTAAGGTAAGAGACGGAAAACTGTATGTAGACCAGGGAATCATCGCAGGCTGTGCAGGCGGTGGATTTGAGAATATCTGCGATGCGGCTGACATATTAAACGGACATTCAATCGGAGCAGACGAGTTTACACTGAGTGTTTACCCGGCATCTACTCCAATATACATGGAGCTTGTGAAAAACGGAGCTGTAGCAAAGCTTCTTGAGACAGGTGCAATCGTAAAGACTGCTTTCTGCGGACCTTGCTTTGGTGCAGGAGATACACCTGCCAACAACGCATTCTCTATCCGTCATTCAACAAGAAACTTCCCTAACAGAGAGGGTTCTAAGGTACAGAACGGACAGATCAGCTCAGTGGCACTCATGGATGCACGTTCAATCGCTGCAACAGCAGCAAACAAGGGCTTCCTTACATCAGCAGCGGATATTGATGTCAACTTTACAAAGCCAAAATATTTCTTTGACAAGACTATATATGAGAACCGTGTATTTGACAGCCATGGAGTGGCAGATCCTTCAGTTGAAATCCAGTTCGGACCAAACATCAAGGACTGGCCGGCAATGAGCGCGCTTCCTGAGAATATGCTCCTTAAGGTGGTTTCAGAGATTCATGATCCTGTTACTACAACAGATGAGCTCATTCCTTCAGGAGAGACATCTTCATATCGTTCAAACCCTCTTGGACTTGCAGAGTTCGCACTTTCAAGAAAGGATCCTGAGTATGTAGGCAGAGCAAAGGAAATCCAGAAGGCCCAGAAGGCTATAGAGAGTGGTGAGTGCGCAGGAAAGGCTGTTCCTGAGGTTGCTGAAATCATGGGAGTAGTAAAGAAAAAATTCCCTGAGGCAAGCCATGAGAATATGGGCTTCGGAAGCACAATTTTTGCTGTTAAGCCGGGTGACGGCTCAGCAAGAGAGCAGGCTGCCAGCTGCCAGAAGGTACTCGGAGGCTGGGCAAATATCGCAAACGAGTATGCCACAAAGAGATACCGTTCAAACCTGATCAACTGGGGAATGCTTCCATTCATCATCGATGAGGGAGAGCTTCCGTTCCACAACCTCGACTATATCTTCCTTCCGGGAATCAAGAAGGAAATCGAGGATGCAAAGACGGAGTTTGAGGCATATGTTGTCAAGGATGGTGAATTAAAGCCATTTACACTGAAGATGGGTGAGCTCACAGATGATGAAAGAGAGATAATATTAAAGGGATGTCTCATCAACTATAATCGTAAATAAGGAGAGTTTAATCCGATGGAAGAAACCGGAAAAGCTGGTAAAAAATCAAACATTGAGATAAATGCAGATAAGGGTGCGAAGCAGAATTCGCACCCGGGGCGTGAGGAATGGCCACATCTGATCAGAATAGGTGTCATGGTATTTGTCACGTTTGCAGTCAGTATACTGTTTTTCTTTGCACTGTACAGATTTGAGGGCTTTGCAGGCATATGGAGCAAGCTGCTTGCGGCAGCAATGCCTATTATAATGGGACTTGTGCTTGCATACCTGATGAATCCTGTCATGCTGTGGCTGGAAAGATGCTTTAAAAAGCTTCTTTCCAAAAAGATGAAAAGCGAAAGCAAGCTGCGAAAGGTTTCAAGAGCTCTTGCAATCACAGGCTCGGTTATTATTCTGGTAGCGATTATTTCGCTCCTCATTGCGGCTATTGTGCCTTCTGTCATAGCAAGTATATCAGGACTTATGAAGACACTGCCAAATGATGTTGCGGCATTCATCAACATGATAAAGAACGGCAATTTCGGGGACAGCAAAATTGCTGAGCTCGCGAGCACAGGTTTACAGAATGCAACCGACTACATTGAGGATTATGCCACAGAAAAGCTGATTCCTGAGGCACAGAAGTATGTTGCACAGATTACAACCGGTGTGATTTCGGTAGTCAGAGGCTTATTTAATTTTATTATCGGAATAATCGTGATGGTCTATGTGATGAGTATTCAGGAGACTCTCGCAGGACAGAGCAAAAAGATAATATATGCTGTCTGCAAGCCAAAGACAGGCAATATCATCATTGAGACGATCAGAAAGACAAATGAGATTTTTGGAGGCTTCATAAGCGGTAAGATTATAGATTCACTGATTATAGGTGTGATTGCATATTTCGGATGTCTGATTTTAAGGATTCCATCATCGGTGCTCGTTGCAGTGATTATCGGCGTCACAAATGTGATTCCGGTATTCGGACCGTTTATCGGTGCAATTCCATCGTTACTCATAGTAGTAATTCAGAGTCCGTGGCATGCACTTTATCTCCTGATATTTATTGTCGTGCTGCAGCAGGTGGATGGCAATATAATAGGGCCTAAGATACTTGGCTCATCTACCGGTCTTTCGACCTTCTGGGTTATGTTTGCCATACTAATCGGCGGAGGAATGTTTGGTTTTCTTGGAATGTTACTTGGTGTTCCAACCTTTGCTGTGATATACTATATTGTGAAAAGAGTTGTTAATTATGCTCTCAGGAAAAAGAAGCTTCCTGAGGACACAAGGGATTATACAAAGACAACAGGCGTAGATACCAAAAATAATAAGCTTAAATACGAGTAGGTGAAATAAGTGGATAAATACGAATACAATCTCAAGCTGGATCAGATAAAAGCCCTAAGCGCCGAGGAGGGCTATATGAGCGCAGCAGAGATTGCGGATAGCATAAATTGGAACAAAATTAAAAATGTAAATACACTCGTTAAAATCGGCGAAATCTACGAGAAGGCCGAAAGATACCAGGATGCAAGGGACATACTTTTAATGGCCTATGACCGTTCACCAATCGGCAGGATGATTATATACAGACTGGCTGAGGTCGCCATCAAGATGGGGGATTATGATGCTGCTACAGAGTATTATGATGAGTTTGTTGAGATAGCGCCTCATGATGATATGAAGTATGTATTAAGATATGCCATCAAAAAAGGGCAGGGGGCTTCATTTGATGAGCTTATCACTATTCTTGAAGAGTACAAGGATGAAGAATACACCGAGGAGTGGGCATATGAGCTTGCATATCTATACCACAAGGCCGGAAAAGCCGATAAGTGTATAGATGCCTGCGATGAGCTCATTCTGTGGTTCGGAGACGGACCATATGTGGAGCGTGCGCTGGAGCTTAAGATGCTTTATCAGCCACTTACCAAGGCTCAGGAGGAAAAGTACAGACGATTCAAGGCAGAGAAGGAAAAGCCGGCTAAGATAAAGGATGAGGCTGAGGTCACTGAGATAGGTGCCATGGAGATGGTAAAGGGCGGAGAGATAGTGCATGATGACGTAACTATTCCGCAGATTACTGTAAATCAGGAGAAGTTCAATACTGTAAATTTACAGCAGGAGATTGCCAAGGGTATGCAGCAGATCATGGAGGCCAAGGGCAAGAATGAAGTTGCTGATACGATGGATACCATCAAAAAGATAGTTGAGGATATTCCTTATCTCAAGCTCGAAAAGGAGCAGGAAGAGTATGTACAGCAGCCGGAAGAGACAGAGCATATCGCTACAGATGAAGAGATAGATGGTTCACTTAAGTTGAATTTCAAGGAGCTTTTGGGTGAAGACGCTGACGGACAGATGTCTATGGTCATGAGTGAAAAGACTCAGCTTGAGCATCAGATTACAGGACAGATGTCTATACAGGATGTGCTTGAAGAATGGGAAAAGACCAGACATGCGGCTGAAATTGCACTTAAAGAGGCTGAGCAGCAGAAGCTTGAGTCAGCTAAGGCAAGAGCTCTTCAGGAGGCAGGAGACATCATGGAGAGACTAAATGATGTCATTCCAAAGCTGGATGCAGGTGTCACTCCGAAGGAACTTCTTGAGGAGGAGTATCTTAAGGTGCCGGTCGATATCACAGAGCAGAAAGCTGCCGTGAAGGAGCCTGAAGAAGAGCAGAAACCGGATATGCAGGAGCTTTATGCAGATGAGACTGTGGATGAAGTACAGGAGCCGCAGGAAGCACCGGAAGAGGCTATAGACGAAGCACAGGAGCCGCAGGAAGCACCGGAAGAGGCTATAGACGAAGCACAGGAGCCGCAGGAAGCACCGGAAGATACTGCAGAAGAAGCAAAGGAACCGGTTGGAGAGCCGGAGATATAATTATGGCAGAGGAGTCTGAGAAAGACGAGATACTCATGCAGCCGACTACCATGATGCCTGAAATAACAGATGATATGTTAAATGCCGATGATGATACAGCAGATGAAGAGGCTACACAGGAGGAAGAAAACACTTCTGAGAAGAGAGATTTTGATCATGTGACATCATTTATCGAGCAGGAAATAGCCAAGATGACAGCAAAGAATCCGGGACTGGAGAAGAAGCTGGATATGGCTAAGACAAGAAAAATGCCGGATATTTCATTGCCGGAGGATTTAGACAGCGAAGAAGATGACTCGAAATTGAAAGAAACAAAACATATAAAAGAGCTTACAAGCGAACAGAAAGCTATATTTTCATATTTCATACCGGTAAAGGGTATGGAGGATCAGATTTGCAAGGCATATAATGCAGTGCTTGATCATTTCAACAGGAAAGAAAACGCATCCACAGGCAACCTCATTATACAGGGAGAGCAGGGATGCGGAAAGACAATGCTTGCTACAAGCTTTATAAAGGTATTACAAAAAGATGGTGAACAGCTTACAGGAAAGATGGGCAAGATTGATGCTGCCGCACTCAATAAAAAGGATGTGCAGCAGGTAGTCAGAAAGATAACAGGAGGCTGTCTCATCATAGAAAGAGCCGGTGACATCGACCGCAGCATAGCTGCCCAGCTATCATTTTTGATGGAGCATGATATTACAGGAACACTCTATATACTTGAGGATACATCAAAGGGTATAAAGAAGGCTCTCTCAATGGATGAGGGCTTTGCATCCAAGTTCACGGAAAAGATATCGGTTCCTATTTTTACAAATGATGAACTCGTATTGTTTGCCAAATCGTACTCTGCAGAGCTTGGGTACAAGATAGATGAGATGGCTATTCTTGCATTGCATAACAGAATCAGCAATATTGAGAGGATAGACCAGGCTACCACTCTGACAGAGGTCAAGGACATAATTGACGAGGCCATAGACAGGGAGGCTCACAGCGGACTGAAGAAGGCTATAAGTATTCTGACAGCCAGGCGATATACAGATGATGACCGAATTGTACTTAAAGAGGATCATTTCAGGGAAAAATAAATTCTTATGGGGGTATATATATGTGTAATTTTACAGCAATGGATTGTTACCTGTTTGGTCAGGCAACACACTATGATATCTACAAGAAGATGGGCGCTCACTTAGCTGAGCGCAAAGGAAAAAAAGGAGTGTGCTTTGACGTCTGGGCGCCACATGCGAGGGAAGTATACGTGTTTGGTGAGTTTAACGACTGGAATGAGACCAGTCATGAGATGAAGCGCGTAGAGCCGGAAACCATGGGAGTGTATGAGCTTTTTGTACCTGGAGCGCAAAAGGGTCAGATGTATAAGTTTATTATAGTCACTGAACAGGGTGACAAGCTGTACAAGGCAGATCCATATGCAAACTACGCAGAGCTTCGTCCGGGAACGGCGTCAATCATCACAGATATCGAGCACTTCACATGGACTGACAAAGAGTGGATGGATAAGAGAGCAGCAAAGTCAGATGCTGATGTATATTCTTCACCTATGGCTATATATGAGTGCCATCCGGGCTCATGGATGAGACATCCGGGCAGGGATGATGATGGCTTTTATACATACAGGGAGCTTGCAAAATCACTCATATCCTATGTAAAAACTATGGGATATACACATATTGAGCTTATGGGTATTTCAGAGTATCCGTTTGATGGCTCATGGGGATATCAGGTGACAGGCTACTATGCACCTACATCGAGGTATGGAGAGCCTGAGGATTTTGCATACTTTGTTGATCAGTGCCATAAAAATAATATCGGAGTAATACTCGACTGGGTACCTGCACATTTCCCAAAGGATGCGCATGGACTTGCCAATTTCGACGGAACAGCCACATATGAGTATGCAGACCCAAGAAAGGGAGAGCATCCTGACTGGGGCACAAAGATATTTGACTACGGTAAGAATGAAGTAAAGAACTTCCTTATCGGAAGTGCATTGATGTGGATAGAAAATTACCACGTAGACGGACTTCGTGTGGATGCAGTTGCGTCAATGCTTTATCTTGACTATGGAAAGAACGACGGACAGTGGGTGCCAAACAAGTTTGGAGGAAATAAGAACCTCGAGGCAGTAGAGTTTTTCAAGCATATCAATACACTCATACTTGGAAGAAATCACGGAACTGTAATGATAGCCGAAGAGTCTACCGCATGGCCAAAGGTAACAGGCAAGGTAGAGGAAGACGGACTGAACTTCAGCTACAAGTGGAACATGGGATGGATGCATGACTTCCTTGATTATATGAAGCTGGATCCATATTTCCGTAAAAATAACCACAACAAGATGACATTTGCGATGAGCTATAATGAGAGTGAGAAATATATTCTGGTACTGTCACATGATGAGGTGGTACATCTGAAGTGTTCTATGCTCAACAAAATGCCGGGCTTAGAAGGGGATAAATTCAAGAACCTCATGGCAGGATATGCATTTATGATGGGACACTGTGGAAAGAAGCTTCTTTTCATGGGACAGGAGTTTGCACAGAAGCAGGAGTGGAGTGAGGAAAGAGAACTCGACTGGTATCTGCTTGAGAATCCGGAGCATAAAAAGATCCAGAACTGGGTAAAGGAGCTGCTTCACCTCTATAGGAGAAACCGCTGTCTGTATGAGCTGGATTCAAGCTGGGAAGGCTTTGAATGGATAAATGCAAACGATGCAGACAGAAGCATCTTCAGCTTTATCAGAAAGAGTAAGGATGGCAAGAATAATATGCTCTTTGTCATCAATTTCACACCGGTAGAGAGACCTGATTACAGAGTCGGAGTGCCAAAGCACAAGACATATCAGCTCGTTTTAGATAGTGAGGATCCTAAGTTTACCGGCAAAACGGTACAAGCGCCTGTAAAGAAGGCTGCAAAGGGCAGAGGCAAGGCAGCAAAACAGTCATATAAGAAGCTGGACTATAAGGCAGTCAAATCAGAGTGTGACGGCAGACCATTTTCATTTGCTTATCCACTTGCGCCTTACGGAGTTGCTGTATTTAAATACTAATATACCGGTAAACAGCAGGGTAAAGGACCGCGCCAATTTAAGGCGCGGTCTTTATTTTTGTGTATTATATGTCGATATATAGTAAAAAGATAACTATTCAGAACCACCCCCTCACATATGAGAAAAAAATATCCATAAATAAAGGCTGCAGAGATGGTATATATGCAGGGCACGGAGCAGGAAATATGCAGATAGAGAATTTGATTAATAAAAGCACAGATACGAAAAATACGGACACAAAAACCATAAATGATATGACAGCGGGTATGCGTGTTTCAGACTATATAAAGACAGACAGCAGTGACAATATGTCAAAAAAGGCGGCTGTTGTCGGTTCGTCAAACTCTGTTGATATGTCGGATACGATATATGCAAGACCACAGGCTAAAAACGAAGCCGGGAACAACGATGGCACAGATATGGCAGAAAATCTGCTAAATGACATGAATCAGACCTCAAAAAACAGGCGAAATGATATGATTGTCACTGCAAGCACCACCACGAGTGATGATTACAAAGCTGCAAAGGATGACGGCTACGATGTCATTGTCACTGAGACCGATAAGATAAAAGCAGTGCTGGCAAAGGCAGGTGTAGATATATCCATATATGGAGATGATCTGAGCATGGAGCAGCTTACAGACATCACGGGAAGCCAGACT
>ENA-OQJG01000045-OQJG01000045.1-human-gut-metagenome-genome-assembly--contig:-NODE-45-length-20223-cov-3.584893_pt1 | contig 20223 bp, 16 predicted proteins | sample MGYA00242601_ERZ504767 | MGnify/ENA primary metagenome ERZ504767 (study PRJEB26092, sample SAMD00036362) | human gut metagenome | host: Homo sapiens | study: EMG produced TPA metagenomics assembly of... | reverse complement strand
GTCATGCTGTGCTATCGCGATCAGGCCGGGAAAACGAACCTGGCAATTCACGCAGGTGATTACCATGGCCAAAATCGCGTTGATGATGCCACCGAGGTACGGATTGCGGGTCTTGGAATAGATGCCGCGAGCCGTCAGCGGAGTGATAAACAGCAGGAATACGGTGAGGAACATGCTGTCCGGAATGCGGGTGTAGGCCGCACCGAACAGGTCATTGACACCGGTGAGCATGAACTTGGCCCAGCCTGCGCCGGACACCAGTGCCGGCACGGCGGCGGTGACGAGAGCGAGTACCAGGATGTTCACGATCTTGTTCTTGCCATAGGAAGTGTTGTAGTTCATGCAGTTGATGAAGATGGAGGAAATCACGTAGCCAATCAGGAAGATCGGGAGTACCTTAAGCATGTCCACGATCTTGAAGGAGCCGAATGGCATGATGCCCCAGTACAGGAACGAGAAGTTCGTCTTGAAGAAGTACTGCGCTCCCCAGACCAACAGCAGAGTGACCGCCGGTGACGGTGAGAGCCAGCATGATGGTCTTGAACACGCTGAAAGCAGATGTCTTCAAATCGATTTCATCGATGTTCATACCATTCTTCTTAGCGAAGCAGCGGTACCAGATGTAGGTGACAATGGCGGTGAACACGGAGGAAATCGCCAGCATGGAGCCTGCAAATAGTGCCTGCCCCTGCCTGAAGAACGTGCCGATATGGGTGTCGACGCCGTTGTAGTACAGGAACAACGTGCTGACGGTGGCGAACAGGGTGTTGACGATAAGGCAGCCCCATGCCCAAGCCTTGGTTCCCGGATGCGATTCCGCGACACGCATGATGGCATTGCCACGAGAAGTTCCCCTGAAGAGCGGCATCTGGGAGAGCCACAGAGCGAAGAACACGGCGAACATGAACATGCCGATGAAACCGATGGTGCTGCCAATCATACGCCACTGGTAGATCTGGTCGCCCGACTGCAACGAGGTGTTCACATTGAAGGCTTTGACCATGAACTCCATGGCAGCTGCGGTAGAAGACGACTGGAAGAGCTGCGAAGTGTGGAAGCCGTTTTCCAGATAGATGACACGGAATGCTTCCTTGCCATCGACCTTCTTCGTATAATACTTGCCGCTGACGCCGTCGGCAGTCGAAGAGTCAGGCGTGATACCGAAGTTCAGGAACGATTTGGCGTTATTGTGCTTGAGATAGTCCGGATTCGGCAGCATCTTGCCGGTCGTCTTGTCGGTCTCCTTGAAGGAGTACTGGTCGAATTTGCCGGCGATGATGCCTACATTGCGATTGCCGTAATAATTAAAGTACTCGCCGTTATTCTTGGAGGCGGCCTGGGCTGAAGTGGTCTTGCCTGGCACATAGCCGAACGACTGAGTTTCGTTGTCTTTGTAGACGGCGTCGCGGCTGACGTACAGCACGGCCTTGATCAGCTGCTTCTTGGCCTTGTTGTCAAGAAGGATCGTCTCGTGAATGGTGTTGCCTCCGCGGGACTGGCCGGATACGGCGATCTGGTCCTTGTCCACGAATGGAAGTGTGGTCGCGTACTTTACCGTGTCATACAGGCCACGGCCGTTGACCAGCCATTCGGTGTTGTTCAGAATCTCGGAGTCGCCGTGTCCGTAAAGATCGAAGGAGAACACGACGAAGCCTCGACGTGCCCATTCGATCTGGTACAGATCCCACTTTTCCTTGAGACCGTTGCCGCCATGCGCGAACACGATGGTGGGTGCCGGCTTGTCGTTGGTGGCGGTCTTGGGCTTGAGCATGTTGACGCCGAGCCTATGGCCGGATGATGTTTCGATGGTCAGATTCTCTTTGGTGACGTTGCCGAAATCCGTCTGTGCCAGATTCGCGATGCAGCTGCCCAGAATGCACAACAACACCGTAACTATGGTGAGTGCGCCATACGCATGCTGCTTCAAGTATTGCCATACTTTCGACATGGTATTTTTTCTCCCTCTGTTCCTTCCGCATCACCCGAAGATCGCCCTTCGGTAACGCGGGGCCCGGTTCTTCCTTGAGCCGGTTATAGACTAATTTGAGGGTGAAATGGCATTGGGATATGAATGAGAATATGTGCACGTCACACTGCTGGTTTACCGGAGTATCGGCTGATGATGGGCTCAAAACGTATGCTTATCGCGCATGTTCGTATGGGTGTTGGAGATAATATGCACATATGTTCAAAGATTCCGCGCTTGCGTCGATGCAAACCAGACAGCATATCGAAGAGCTGATTCGTGTATCGCAGATGTATTATGACGAGGGACTCAATCAATCACAGATTGCCGGAGAGGTCGGCTATTCGCGCTCATCGGTGTCACGCATGCTCACTGAAGCACGGGAAACCGGAATCGTACAGATTACCATCGGGCACCCATTGCAACGATTGCAATCCCTTGAGGAGAATCTTCGGGACAAATACGGATTGAAAACGGTACGCGTCGCATATTCATACGATGACAACATCGCATCGATGCTAGTGCCTCAATGTGCGGCGCAGCTGCTGATGGAAAACCTCAAACCGGATTCGTTGATCGTTACATCGACCGGGACGCCGATGGCGGCGACAATCAGAGCCTTGCCTCCCCTTGACTACCCTCGTGCGCATGTGACTCAGATGCTGGGTTCGTTGTCTTCCGCCAACTCGTTGACTGATTCTCCGGAAATCTGCCGAATGATGGCAGAACGTCTGGGATGCGCCTACTCGTTGCTTCCTGCGCCACTGATCATGGGATCCGCGGAAGTTGCTCAGGCTGTGCGTTCGGAGAAACTGATCGCCATGACTTTGGCTTTGGGTAACCGAGCCGATATCGCCATTGTCGGTGTGGGAGCGATTCGGCAGGGGCATTCCGGAAAAATCTTCCATTCGTTCGAAGACGCTGCAGTAGCACGGGAGTTGCAGGAAAAGGGAGTGGTCGGGCATATTTGCGGACATCATATCGATATGGATGGCAATCATGTGCGAACCAGTCTGTGTGAGCGCACCATCAGCATCGATTTCGAACGGTTTCGTGACATTCCATTGGTCATTGGAGTCGCTTGGGAGACGTGGCGTGCGCGGGCACTGCACGCATGCCTGGTCGGTGGACTGATGTCGGCACTCGCTACCAATCAGGGAATGGCTGAGTTGTTATTGGATATGGACTAATCACCGTTAGGGTGCCGGAAAGATTGGGTATGCCCGTGCGCCACCGTGATGATTGCAATTGCTGCCAGCACGTACAACAGCACGTTGAGCGTCAATGACGCTCCATATCCGCCGGTCATGTCGAAAATCAATCCATGAACTGTGGTAGCGATGGCTACGGTCAGCTGGCCGGTGGCGTTGATGACGGACAGCGCGCGGGCATAATCATCTCCCGGGAATACGCGGCGTATGCTCCAGGGAAGTGCAATCATGAGCAGGCATTGGCCGATTCCCGCCAGAAAACTTGCAGTGATCGCAACTTCCAGATTGGCTCCGAAAAGCAGACTGAACCATCCTGTGGTTCCGATGGCGGCAAACAGCGTGATTGCGAATTGCGGTCTGACACGGTCCAGCGTCGAACCTATGGCAAGTTTGCCGACGCTGGCTCCAATCATGCGGGCCGTGACCACCCAAGCGGCCTGTGTGAGCGTGAGTCCGATGGAAATCCCGTACGCGGGAATATGCTGATTGATGCCGGATACGATTTGCAGCAAAATCATGGCGGCTGACAGCAGCAGAAACGCCGGTGAACGAAGCATACCGATGAGATGCCCGCTTTTCGTCCGTGTATTATGCGCAGGTTTGGCGTTTGGGGCAGACGCAGTGTCGAGCTTGCCATGTGGATATGGTTTAAGCAGGTAGGAGCAGGGGAGTAGCAGCACCATCAGCATCACACCGGTCAGTAGATATGCCGATCGCCATCCATATGACGCGATGACGTGCGAAATCAGAGGATTGAATATGGCTCCTCCCAATCCTGACAAACAGCCGGTTATGCCAAGGACCGTGCCGAAATGAGTGGGAAACCATGCCGCAAGCAGAATGGGTGGCATCAGCGTTATCGGAATAACATAGGCGAGTCCCATCACGGCGAATGCGAGATAGAACTGCCAGAGGGCATACGCCCGACTGCAAAGCAGGAATCCCACGGCGCAGATACCAATGCAGCCGATAAGTGTGGGGCGCAAGCGAATGCGATGTGAAAAGCGACTGAACACGGCCATGGAGATGGCACTGCAAATCAATCGAATCGATACGGTTAGGCTGACCTTGGCTCGACCCACATGTAAATCACGGCTGATGGCGTCGAAATACAGCCCTGAAGTGTTGGTGATGAGAGCGAAGCCGATGAAGGACATGGCGCAACAGCCTACGAATACCGCCAGTGAGGAGTGGGTGGAGCGAATCCGTTCTTCCATGGCGTCCTTTGCGTCCTTTCCTAGCTGGTCGTTGGGCGGTACCGTTTGAAGAACGTCGCCGCCTCTTTTACGATTTGCTGTGATTCCTCATTATGCTCCAGGCCGACCTCCTTGACCGCGAAGTCGTGTACGAGAGCGTGGTCAAGACCTTTTGGGAGTAATCGCAGTTCATAATCATGATGGCGGTATTGCAGGATTCTTGCGAATTCCAGAGTGTTGTCCGCGAGGTAATCCTCGGTGCTGGTCTGCAGATAGAAGGGCGGAAGATTGCCGTCAACTACAAGGCGATCGACATCAAGATAGGGGGAGATGCGAATTCGTTCCTTCAGCGTTGGAAAGTAGCCTTCCGCATAGTATCCCATCGCAGTTCCATGCACGCCGCCTTCGAAGCGATACATGCCGCTGCATCCCGCAATGGCGAGGATGTGGGCGGTTCCGTAGGCTTCCCTCATGCCAAGCTGTGACGCGACGACCGGTGAATGGAGTACGGCGGTGAGGTACAAGATAAGCAGGGTGGCCGCGGAATCTCCAATCAGAAACAGAGCATTCGTATCCATGCCATAGTCATGCGCGTGCTCGTTCGTCCAGATGATTGCGTCAAGCGCATCGTGTAGTTGGTCTTGGAATCCAATTTGCGGGACCAGCCGATAGTTGGCATTGACCACAGCGAACCCATACTTCGCTAAATACATATCGCGACACATGGTATTTTGTTTGTCGCCATGGTAGAGGCCCCCGCCATGGAAGTCGATGATGACCGGAAGAGGTTCATGTTGCGTTTCCGGACGGTACAGGTCCAATTTGCGCAGTTGGTCCGGAATGCCATATGGGAGATCCGTCAGTACATGCACTCCGTTCGGCTTATGCTCCTTGGCGAGTCTGTCTGCGTCGCCGGCATGACGGGCGTTGGTATTGGACTCAAATAATGCTTTCACTGGTTCGCTGAGCATATGTCACCACCTTGGTTGCGCATGATACGAATACTGTATGCCTGTATCTAGCGTGAACAGTCTAGGGGTTGCACATATGTGCAACCTACGGTTCAGACAAGTATCCCAACTATTTCGTCAGTACGTCGAACGGCGGATTGCCTATGCGCCCATGACAGTGTAGGTGTTGCCATGGGCTCCGATTTCACGCGCCATTGTGCACGGCTGGTCATTCGAATAGCTAGGAGTTCATCCCCGTCCAACGTGCTGCCGTTTCATCGTATGACTTTGTTGTGTATGTTTACGATTATACAAGTGGTCAACACCCTGCTCGCCGTGATCGTGAGCTACCCGCTGCTCAAGTTCTGGGTTATGCCGAAGAGCAAGGACTCCAAGGAGGCTACCAAGTAACCCTTCATAGCTGACTTCCTTTTCTTTCCTTCCTTAACCTTCTTCCCTTCCTCAACCCGCCCGGTCTTCCCTCTTTTTCCGGGCGGGCTTTCTTGTGCCCTTTTGCTGCTTTCCTGTAGTTTCTTATGATTTCTGAATATCGAAATGCAATCGTCAGCAGTGTTGCCGGCGTAAAATCGAAAACGAGATTGGCATAAAATCGAAAGTCAAAACAGCGTAAAATCGAAGATGGCGGAATATCGTCCTCGCATTGCAGACCGGTGACTGGAAAAACTGTTGCGCGCTTTTGGTGCCGTTGAGATTGTAGGTCTCCACCTGATTGACGATTTAAAAGGATGAGAACCTTCTCTTCATGCAAAATCTCGAGTTTGCACGAAGCCGAAACGCTATTTCGTGGATACTTCACTGCCGATCGCCACGCTCGGGGCGTAACAAACGAACGTTGCGGCAGGTGGGACAATTGGGGGTGGATTGAACGAAGGAGACGGTGTGCAAGGAGTGCGGCAGGTGCGGGAATTGCGGGAATCGCAAAAAACACGGGAATCGCAGGAGTCGCAGAATTCTCAAGGAACGCAGCCAAAGATCGGCAGAATTCCGGCGCTGATTGCGGCGGTGGTAATTGTGGGAGTGGCCATTGGTGCGGCCGCCGGTCTGCTGACGTTGATGCTGTACGGCGTCGAGCATCTTGCACTCGGCTATGTTGAGAATTCGCAGGAATCCGGCCCGTTCAACGTTCCTGTGATTCGTCGACTGATTTCCGTGACCGCGGGTGCGGCCATCGCGGCCGTGATTTGGTGGCTGTTGCGTACGCGCAGCACGAAAGTGCCGTCCGTTAAAAAGGCGGTAAATGGCGATATTATGCCGATTTGGCAGACCGTCGTGCATGTGCTGCTGCAGATTTTCATTGTCGGTACGGGCATGTCGATCGGTCGAGAAGTGGCGCCGCGCGAGTTGGGTGCGATGTTCGGCCAACGGTTCGCGCGTTGGGCGCATCTTGATGCGAAAGACACCCGTATGCTGGTGGCAATCACGGCTGCGGCTGGCCTTGCGGGCGTGTATAACGCGCCGCTTGCGGGCACGTTTTTCGCGGTCGAGATTCTGCTCTCCGACATAACCCTCGAAACCGTGACGCTTGCGTTCTCCTGCTCCGTGTTGGCTTCGTGGGTGGCGTCGCTGGTCAAAGGCACGCACACGTTCTACCTGATCGGAGAAACCGACGGCCTGTTCACTCCCGATTACATGGCGTTCGCACTGGTTGCCGGCATGATTCTTGGCGCTGCCGGCGCACTGTTCCGTCGCGGCTCGCAATGGGCTGAGAAAGCCAAGCCGTCGGGCGTGGGGATTTTGTGGATGCTGCCGCTCGCTGGCTTGCTGACCGGTGTGGTGGCGATTTGGGTGCCGCAGGTCATGGGTAACGGTCGTGCCACGGCACAGTTGAGCTTCTCCAGTAATGCCGATTTGGCCGTCATTCCGATTCTGCTGCTGTCTTTTGGTGCCAAAGCGATCGTCACATTGCTGACGATTCGTTCCGGCGCCTCTGGCGGCGTACTGCAACCGGGTATCGCATTGGGTGCTTCCGGCGGTGCGATGCTTGGCATTCTATGGATGCAGATATTCCACACGAACTCAATCGGCATGTATGCGCTGCTGGGCGCGTGCGCATTGCTGGCGGCCTCGCAGCAGGCTCCGCTAATGGCCATCTGCCTGGTGATGGAACTTGCGGATGCTCCGATTAATCTGTTTGTGCCCATTGGCTTCGCGGTTGCGGTCAGTGCATTCGTCGCAAGCCGTTTGGGCGGACCGCTTGCTGCTATTCATCTATCGAAAAGTGTGAAAAAAGAGGCTAATTGAGAAGAATGCGCATGTAAGGGTGCATTAGGCGGTAGACTAGGGGGTTGGTGTACGGGTGGCCGGTGTTGAGCGCCCGATAATGAAGATGACTCAGGCGCTGTTTTTCATATGGCCATAAGACCGGTTTTCTTCGGAATGAGCGCGGTCAGCACGAACCAGTGGTCTTCGGTGCGAATCGTCACTTCGCCGCCATACTGTTGCGCGATATGACGAATTGACTTCACGCCGAAACCGTGCCGGTGCTGGTCGTCGCGCTTGGTGGTGCGCAAATTGCCTTCCGCATCTTTCTTCAGCCGGGAATCGTAATAATTTTCCACACGGATGACAATAAAGTGATTTTGCTCGTATAACGCAAGTTTGATTAGTCGCTGTTCGCATTTCGGCAGTTTTGACGTCGCTTCGATCGCATTGTCGAGCGCGTTGCCGAACAACGATGCGATATCCATCGACGACATGCCGCTTAACAGCGATCCGTCCGCGACCGCGGTGAACGTGATTCCGCGATCAGCGCAGGCGCGCTCTTTCGTGGTCAGAATAACGTCAAGCACGGGATTTCCCGTATGTTGCTGCGCGCTGTAGCGCTGCACGGATTGTTCCAATTGCTCGAAGCCGGCTGCGGCATGCTTTGGATCGACTTCGGCACGCAATGCGGTGATCTGATGCTTCAGATCGTGCGCAAGGCGGCCCAACGATTCGATGTTTTCCTTCGATTGAAGATATTCCTGATGCTGGCTTTCCAGTTGCGCGTTGATCGACGCGAGTTCCGTGTTCGCTTCGATGCGACGCGCCTGCTCCTGTTGCGCGTACAGAATCGCGAAACCGCAGAAATCAACCAGCGTGCGAATGTAGAAGATCTCCTGGCCGACCGAACCGGAAAACGGCGTGTTCGTCGATACGAAACTCAAATTGCTCATGGCGAATGTGACGATCATGATGGCCATCGTCGCAATCGCGGCAGAAGCGGTCGGCAAAGTCGGCGCGGTCTGGCTGAAATTGCCGCGTTCAACCAGCCAAGCCAAACTGAAGCACAATGCATACGTAACGACCAGCAGCACGATTGCAGGCCAATCGTAATCGGCGAAACCATCGCGCATGCCAATGAACGTAACGATCTGCCAATGCAGCGACGCTACCAATTCGGCCAGCACGAACGCGCGTGCCGTAATATACAGGCCTTCGCGTTTGCCGGTGCCCGCGCCAAGCAGAATCGTCGCATACATGCAGGCGAATGCGAGCAGCATGCCGATAATCCAGAACCAGATCGGCATACTGCCGTCAAAATACTGCACTGCAGTCAGCAGCAGCAGTCCGGCCGCGCTGACGATGATCGACCGCTGGAGTGGAACGCGCCGATACAGCACTGCGATATACACCATGCAAGCGGCCCATTCGCAGATCGCTGTATATGAACGAGGAATGTCGGGCAGGGCGTTGGTGATCGGCGTCATCGACGGCACCGAAAGCACGGTTATCGTGGTCGAAGGTGTTGTAGGGAGTATGCTTGCCAATCCTGCAGTCAATCCGGCCAGCATATTCGGCAATGCTGCGTCGATCACCTGCCACCTCCCATATAATCGGTAAGTGCGGCCATGAACGCCTTCTTGCGTGGGCGGCTCACGCGCAGCTGCTCACCGTTCGACATTATGCAATCCTGGTCGGCAACGCCCGTCACATGCTTGAGGTTCACCAGATAGCAGGAATTCGAGCGGAAGAAATGATGGTCGGCAAGCTTGGCTTCCATGTCTTTGAGCGTTCCGTTGATCGACAGTTTGCCTTCCAGCGTGTGGATGACGATGGTGTGCCGGATCGACTCAAGATACAGAATGTCGGCAAGATTCAGGCGCATCTGTCCGTTGCCGGTTTCGATGAGCATGGAATCGTCGCCATTGCGTCGCACCATGTCGATCGATTTCTTGAGCTCCTGCGAAAACGCGAACCACGGTAGAGGTTTAAGCAAGTACGACAACGCACGCACCTCATACCCGCTGATTGCATATTGCGGGGCAGCGGTGATGAACACGATCACGACTTTGTCGTCGCGCTCGCGGATGCGTCTCGCGGCGGCCATGCCGTCCATTTCGCTCATCTCGATGTCGAGCAGTAAGATATCGTAAACGGGGGTATATTTTTCTACGATTCGTGCGCCGTCGTCGAATACGGAAACGGTAAATTGCTCGCCATTTTCCTGTTGATATCGGTTGAGATAGTCAAGTACCAGTTGGCAGCTTGCGGGATCGTCCTCGACCACGCCGATTCGAATATTGCGCATTGCAACCTCCCTGTTCTGTCTTTCGCTCCGTACCATTGTCTTGCATGATGGCGATAAATGCGTGTATTTACTACGCTGTTAATCCCCTTTTGCCAGCGGAGGCAAACAGCGCGACTCGCGACACGCATTGACAGTTTTAGCGTTGTATGTATCATGGAACGTGGCTCAACGAAGAGAACCTTCGCTAAACCAAAGAAATAAATTAACGCTTTGAATTGTGGCTTTGTCAAAGTAGTAAGCCGCGAGGATGGGCACCGACAAAAATCCCTTTACAACGGATCGTGAGGCACGTACCTGCCTCTGAAAGGATGACAAATCATGGCAGAAGTCGTATTCGACCATGTTACTCGTATCTACCCGGGCAATGACAAGCCGTCTGTGGATGATCTGAACCTCGACATCAAGGATGGCGAATTCCTGGTGCTGGTCGGCCCGTCTGGTTGCGGTAAGTCTACGACCCTGCGTATGCTCGCAGGCCTCGAAGAGGTCAACAAGGGCCGCATCCTCATCGGTGGCAAGGACGTCACCACGATGCAGCCGAAGGACCGCGACATCGCAATGGTGTTCCAGAACTACGCTCTGTACCCGCACATGACCGTCGCCGACAACATGGGCTTCGCCCTGAAGATCGCCGGCACCCCGAAGGAAGAGATCCGCAAGCGCGTCGAGAAGGCCGCTGAGATCCTCGACCTGACCGAGTACCTCGATCGTAAGCCGAAGGCTCTGTCCGGTGGCCAGCGTCAGCGCGTGGCTATGGGCCGTGCAATCGTCCGTGAGCCGAAGGTCTTCCTCATGGATGAGCCGCTGTCCAACCTCGACGCCAAGCTCCGTGTGCAGACCCGTACCCAGATCGCCGCTCTGCAGCGTCAGCTGGGTGTCACCACCCTGTACGTGACCCACGATCAGACCGAGGCTCTGACCATGGGTGATCGTATCGCCGTCATCAAGCTCGGCATTCTGCAGCAGGTCGGCGCTCCGACTGAGCTGTACGATCGTCCGGCCAACGTCTTCGTCGCTGGCTTCATCGGCTCCCCGTCGATGAACATCAACACCCACCCGGTGGTCAACGGCAAGGCAAAGATCGGCGAGGACACCGTGGATCTGCCGACTGAGGCCGTCAACAAGCTCACCGCCGAAGACAACGGCCAGATTGTGGTCGGCTTCCGTCCGGAAGACGCCTCCTTGGCTGCCCCGGATGAGGCCAACGCCTTCTCCCTCAAGGTCATGAACGTTGAGGATCTGGGCTCCGACGGCTACATCTACGGCAACATCATCACCGATGGCTCCGCTGCTGAGGCGTCCACCATGATGTCCGATCAGAACAAGCTCACCACGATCCGCGTGAACCCGCGTGCTCTTCCGAAGGTCGGCGATACCGTCAAGATCAAGATCGACCCGTCCAAGATGCACCTGTTCGCTCCGTCCACCGAGCTGCGTCTGAACTGAGACGATAACGAGTAACCAACCGTCGGGCGTTCCTTATGGAACGCTTGGCGGGTGGTTGAACCAATACTTGGCGGATGTGCAAACGTCCGTCAACCATTAAACGAGACATTCTCTTTCCTCTCTTATTGTCTCGTTGGAAAAGCCCCGCGTTGGTGCGGGGCTTTTCTTTTCCCGCTGTTCTCATCGTGACACTCGTAGTCCCTTTGCCGCCTGCCGTGGGTAGGTCAGCGGGTAAATTGAAGAGCTATGGAATCACATGAATTGCCACAGATGGATCCCCGTGTGCTTAAGGCCACTTCCGTGAAGGCCGAGGACCCCGCAGCGCAGAGCCCGGAGCCGCAGGCGTTGAAGATCACCGCCGCGAGTTCGAATCCGAAGATGTTCACGCTGCCGTGGGAGAAGCCGCTGGCAACATGGCCTGAGGACCTGCTGGTCAACCTGCCGCGAGGCATCTCCAGGCACGTGGTGCGTTTCGTGCACGTGGGCGACGAAGTCTACGCCATGAAGGAAATCACACGCAACGTGGCGGAACGCGAATACGAGCTGCTGCGCCGACTGCAGAAGCTGGAACTGCCTACCGTGCAGCCGATCGCCGTGGTCACCGGCCGCCATAATGCGCAAGGTGAGCCGCTGGAAGCCATCCTGGTCACCAAGCATCTGAAATTCTCGCTGCCGTACCGCGCGCTGTTCGCCCGCAACCTGCGTCCCGACACCGCCGAACGACTCATCGACGCGCTTGCCGTGCTGATGGTGCGTCTGCACCTGGCCGGCTTCTATTGGGGCGATGTGTCCCTGTCTAACGTGCTGTTCCTGCGTGACGCCGACGCTTTCTCCGCGTTCCTGGTGGACGCCGAAACCGGCGATCTGCAGGTGAACCTCACCGAAGGCCAGCGTGAATACGATGTGGATTTGGCCCGTACGAACATCATCGGCGAACTGATGGATCTGTCTTCCGGCGCATTGCTGCCGAGCAACGTGGACGAAATCGAAATCGGAAACCGCCTGGTGGACCGCTACCATTCGCTGTGGAGCGCGCTGACCGACACCGACAAGTTCAGCCCGGACGAGATGTGGAAGATCGAAAAGCGCGTCAACAAGCTCAACGAACTGGGCTTCGACGTGGACGAGCTGGAAATGAAGACCGCCGAGGACGGCAAGCGCGTGCTGGTGCGTCCGCGCGTGGTGGACGCCGGCTACGCCAACCGCAAGCTGCTGCGACTGACCGGTCTTGACGTGCAGGAGAACCAGGCCCGCCGTCTGCTCAATGATCTGGACGCCTACCGCACCTCCACGTGGCGTGATGGCGAGGATCTCGAAATCGTGGCCACCGACTGGATGCGCGAGGTGTTCGAGCCGACCGTGCGCATGATTCCGCGCGAATACCGCTCCCAGATCGAGCCGGCGCAGTTCTTCCATGAGGTACTCGACCATCGTTGGTTCCTTGCGGAGAAGGCCGGCCACGACGTGTCCATGACCGAAGCCGTGAAGAGCTATGTGGAGAACGTGCTGCCGCAGTACAAGCTCGATCAGAAGGATTTGGACGTGTTGAACGACGAAGCCGATTCCGGCGTGATCGATGACGAATACACGTACAACGATCCCGATGACGACGGCTACAACCCCGACGACGATCCCGACGCGGCGGTGTGGAGCCACTGATTCTGCACGTTAGCATGGTCCGTAATTGCTGGAGCCTCTAACACAAGAAAAGCTCAGGAAAACAAAAGAAGCTCAAGCTGGAAAAGCTTGAGCTTCTTTGTATGTATCGCAAATATATAACGATTACTTGGCTGCGGCAGCCGCTTCACGACGTGCGCGCGCCACGGCGTACAGCGTGATGCCGGCCGCGACGGACGCGTTCAGCGACTCGACCATATTCGACATCGGAATGCCGGCGATGGAATCGCAAGCCTCTCGTACCAGACGGCTCAGGCCGTTGCCTTCCGAACCGAGCACAACCACCAGCGGATCGGTTTCGAAGCCGGTTTCGCCGACGAGCGCGTCACCACCGCCGTCAAGGCCGACGCTGTAGTAGCCGCGTTCCTTCAGGCTTTCGATCGCCTTCGTCAGGTTCACCACGCGAGCCACCGGCATATGCGCTGCGGCGCCCGCCGACACCTTCCATGCGGCGGCGGTGACCGAAGCGGAACGACGTTCCGGCAGAATCACGCCGTTCGCGCCGAATGCGGCCGCGGAACGGATGACCGCGCCGAGGTTCTGCGGATCAGTGACACCGTCCAGTGCGATGAACAGCGGACGTGCCGCGATGCGCGCGCTTTCCGAATCGGCTGCTTCCATGGCACGCGCCTTCTTATCGGCGCGGTCCACGAGCTCTGCCAGCGAGGAATACTGGAACGGTTGCGCCTTCAGCACCACGCCCTGATGGTTCGACGAGCGTGCGATACGGTCCATTTCGAGCCTGTCGGCTTCCAGCAGATGCAGTCCGTGGATGCCGGCGAGACGCACGATTTCGCGCGTGCGATCGTCATGCTCGATACGTGCCGCCACATACAGCGTGGTTGCCGGCACGCCACAACGCAGCGCCTCAAGCACCGCGTTACGACCGATGACCAGATCGTCGGATTCCGACGTGAACTTCGCCGCTCGACGGCGTGCGGCCAGTCGTGGATCGGCCATCTTGCGGCGATCCGCCGCCTTCTTCGCCTTGTAAGCCTTGTGATATACGCGATCTTCGGCCTTGGGGGTCGGCCCCTTGCCCTTCAGCGCGTTACGATGCTTTCCGCCCGACCCCTTGGTCGGTCCTTTTTTCATTGCCATAGTTGTCCATTGTCCCAGCACCCCGGGAAAAGGCGGCGGCTTCGCGTCTGCTCGATATTGCTCGATATGATGGCAAGAATGGAGAAGAACAAAGAGATTTTCGGTTTGCCCGTCATGTTCTGGGGCTTGTGGGTCACGCTGCTCATCCTGTGGATGGGCCGTTTCGTCACGTCGTTTCTTTCCATGTACCTCGTCTCCGACATGCATGTGAGCGCGGGCGTGGCCGGCACCATCGTCTCCATGTACGGTTTCGGCGGTATTTTCGGCTGCCTGTACGGTGGTGCGCTGTCTGACCGATTCGGGCGCCCCGCGATGATTGTTATCGGCAATCTCGGTTCCGCGGTGATGCTGGTTTTGTTGGCTTGTATCGGCAATCCTTGGATTATGGCGATTACGTTGCTGATATACGGTGCGATTTCATCTATGCCGACGCCTGCGGTCGCGGCTTACGTTTCCGACGTGGTGCCGTTTCGCAAGCAGAAGCGTGCGTATTCGCTGCAAACATGGGCTGCGAATTTCGGCTTCGCTATCGGCCCGATCATCGCCAACCAGCTTGTCAAAATCTCCTATTCGCTGATGTTCTATGCGGAAGCGGCTGTGTTGGTATTCGCTACGTTGCTGATGATGGCATTCTTCAAAGAGGCCGGGCTGGGCGTGCACGGTGTCGGACGGTCTGTGAAACGCTCCGTGGAACGTTCCGTGGAACAACCTGTGGAACGTTCTGGCACTGCGCAAACGGCTCAATCGCAGCAATCGAAATTCTCCATTTGGCGCAGCTATCGTCGCGCCTGCACCGACAAAGCGCTCATGTCGATGGTGGTGCTGATGTTCCTGTACACGCTGGCGTATTACCAGATTGTCAGCGGCTTGCCGATTTCCATGACGCAGATCGGTCTCGGCACGGACGAATATTCCAGCCTGCTGACCATTAACGGCGGCATTCTGTGCCTGCTGCAGATTCCTGCGATCGCACTGTTCCAGCGCATGAGCAGCACCCGTGTGCTGGTGCTGGGCATGTCCATTACCGCGGTTGGCTACGCGTTCCAGATTGGTGCGAATTCGTGGGCGACGTTCGCGATTGCGACCGTGCTATGGACGCTCGGCGAGCTAGGCACGTTCCCCATCGCCGCCACGACGGTGGCGAACATCGCGCCGAAGGACGTGCGCGGCACGTATCAGGGGTTGTACAACCTGGTGTGGTCGCTGTCGAATGCGTTTTCGCCGCTTGTCGGAGGCTGGATTTTGAACGCGTTCGGCAGTCACGTGCTGTGGACCTGCTGCACGGTGATGTTCGTAATTGTGGCGATCGGCTTCTACGTGACGCGCGGCCCCCGCGAACGCGCCGCAGCCCGCAATCTTGCGATGGAGGAACTGTAGCGGTTGCGCTGCGCAGGTGGCGTGCGGTAGATACGCCACCGAACTTGCCAGACAACTTAACATAACTTAACGGCAACTTCGCATCTGTTAAGTTCGCTGGTAAGTTGCTGTTAAGTTCGTGCGAAGTTGACGGAAAGCGATGTATTGGCGTGATTGTGTGGCACAAATAATGGACATTGCCGGCAAGACAGGGGTGCATGTGCGCGTATGAAAAAGCGGGAGGCCGCGATTCGGTTGGAATCGCGGCCTCCCGCTATGCGATTTAAAAAATCGGAAAGAAGAGAATCGGTGCCGCAGCGTTCGCTGCGGCGGTGCCTTGCCTCACGCGGTCTGTTTCAAAGAGATGGCCTGACGCGGTTCGGCTTGCCTTCCTGCTTGAAGGTCTTACTTGTTGAGGACCTTCTTCATCAGATCAGCGGAAGCCTTGGCAAGTGCGAACTGGCCGAAGCCCGGATCGATGGAAGCGAGGTTGGAGTTGAGGATCTGGTTGAAAGTGTCGTTGTTCTTCATGATGTTTCCTTTCGGACGACCGCCTGGTTTCTTGCTTCTTTTTTTCTTCTCTACATCGTGCGGTGCGTCGCTATTGTGTTGTTTTTCTTGTTCTTCGTTCTTCTGTTGTTTTTCTGTTGTGCCTTTACTATACGCACGTCGGTATGCGTCTGGCATGCCGCAATCGTCATTTCTATTGTAAAATCATCGGGTTATCTTGAAGAAAATGTGATTACTGTGCCCGCATAACAACACAATCGCCGTATCGTACGCTGACACGAGACGGAACATATCCATTCCCATGTCAACGCACGATACGGCGATATCGGCGTAAATCAGCGGAATAATCGTAAATCAGCGGGGCTGACGGAAGTGACGGTCACCGATTGGATCGAACGGCGTGTGCGGTTCAAGCTGGTACCAGTATGCCACCGACGCGACGTCATCCTGCCGCTCGAAATTGCCGGCTTCCTCGGTGCCGATCTGCTGCCAGGTGACGCGCAGGTCAGAATCGAAATAAATCGGATCCGGAATGTGCCAGCGGTACAGGCCGCGCATGACGGGTGTGGCCACATCCCAGTAGTCGCTTTCGCGGTGCGCGGCAAGACGCTGCGAATAGAACGGGAATCCTAGGTACGGTCCGGTGAACGTGTTCTCGCGCATGCGGCCATGCTCGTCGAAGTCGGCGAAACTCCACGCGCCGCCGAAGTAGTCTTCCGCTCCGGTGCTGCACCACGTCGGGTACTGTTCATCGCCGTCGATGTACATTTTGACTTCGCCTTCGCCCCACCAGCGGCTTTCCAGTGCGGTCAGCGCAAGGTAGGTGCCGATGTACGCGCCATGGCCGTGCACATTGTCGAGAATCGTGTAGTCACGGGCAATTTCGGTGACGCGTTCGCGGCGCCACTGCGCATGGAAGCGCATCGCATCGGCTGGCAGCGCGTCGTATTCCGTGTAGTCGATTTGGTAGAAGAAGGCCGGCACGTCCTCGTTGTGATCGTTGCGCAGCACAATGCGCGCGTGCTCGAACGGCATGGCGAAATAGCAGTTGAAACCTCGATTTGGCACCACCATGATCGGGATGGAATTGATACGGCAGGCCTGTGCGTGACCGCAGCAGAAGAAATCGCCGATCGGGCACTGCACGGACGGCGTCTCCTCGCCATCCCAATAGAATTCGAGGATGAGATTGCGCAGTACGTTCGGACCGGTCGGGGAAGTGCGGTCGGTGACCGTCATCCAAATGTGGCGAATCACGCCCGGGCCATCGACGTCCATCAGCGTGACCGAATCGCCCGCCTTGATCGTCTGGATGCAAGGGCTGCCCTTACGTGACGGGCCGAGCGCGCTGGCAGCGGTGGCTGCAGTGCCCTTGCCGCCGGTCGGGTTTTCGGCGTTGACGCAACGTGTACGGCCGTGGTCCGTCGCGATTGCTAGCGAATCGAGGGCACCGTTGCCGAAACCGGAAGTCGCCATAGTATTCATATTTGTTCTCCTTACTTGGAAATCTGAAAATCTTGGCAATCGGCCGAACGGGGCCGGCCGATGTTGAAACGTTTCGATTATCCGTATGAAATTATGCTGCCGATATTGCTTGGCCTTGCGATTGGTGTCCGACTGCGGTGCCGGCAATCGCAAGAAAATTTATTGTGTGCCGCCGGACCCCGCTTCCGCAACGGATCCGCGGCGCTTCAGCGCGGGTTCGATGAGCTTGACGGAACCGTTGATATCGGCGCGTTCCTCGATGGCGGAAGTCAGCAGATTCACGGCTTCGGCGCACAGTTCCTCCGGCATGACCGGCATTTCGGTGATGGGGAAGCGCGTAGGCTCGCCCTCGAAATACGTGCCGCACGACAGCACCGAAACGTCCTGCGGAATCGTCATTCCATTGTCGTGCAGCTCCACCAACACTTGGCTGAGCACGCCCGCATTCGCCTGGTTGATGATGGCGGATGGGCGGTCGGGCCGCGCGAAAATGGTGCGGACGAACCGCTTCGCATCGAAACTATCTTCCTCGTAATGCTCGGATTCGATGATTGTCATGCCACGCTCCTTCGCGTGCGCCAGCAGGCTTTCGCGGAAGAGGATGACGTAACCGGAACGGCGGTCGTAATCGGATTCGTTGTTGCGCAGGAACGCGACGGTGCGATGCCCCTTTTCGTACAGAAAATCGACGGCCTTGCGGCCCATCAGCGCGAAATCGATGTCCACGCAGGCGCAGCCGGCATGCGATGACGGATAACCAATCGCCACGCACGGCTTGGGGAAGGTCATGGCCGCGGCCGCACGTTCGTCGTCCTGTTCGACGTCAAGCAGGACGACGCCATCGACGAGATTGCTTTGCGTCACGCGACGAATGTCTTTCGTGGCGTCCGGGCCGGTCAGCAACATCACGTCATAGCCAGCGTTCCTTGCGGCCCATGCGGTGTGCAGAAAGTAGGCGTTGTAGCGGGCTTTGTTGATGTCGCCGCGAATCGGGGAGCTCAGCGCGATGAGCTGGTTGCGCATGCCGCGCATCTTGCGGGCGCTGGCGTCCGGAGTGTAGCCGAGCTTGTCTACGGCAGCCATGACTTTTTCGGTGGTTTTCGCGGAAATCGAACGCTTGCCGGACAGCACGTAGGAAACGGTGCTGGCGGATACTCCGGCTTCGCGGGCGACGTCTTTGATGCCTGTCATTCAGCTCGCTTTCTGTGGTTGTTCCGTACTGTGCGCGTCTGTGCGTCGAATCGTTTCGTCGAAACGTTTCACCTAGCATAACGCAGCGTTACGATTGCTGTCAATCTTCCGTTGCGTCTTTGGTTTCGTATCGTATTTTGCCGGCGATGCGGGGCGGCATAAAGAAAAAGTCGCACGATTCGGCGTCTGTATCGAAACGCCGAATCGTGCGACAGAAAAAGGCAATGCGACCGGTGGTGTGGCCGGCGTTGCGATTGCGGGAAATCAGCCCTTCTTGCCCACCTTGCCGAACGTGAACGCGCGGACGATCGCCACAATGCCGAGCACCACCAGCGCGCAGCCGCCGAAGATGATCATCCAGCCGGTGGACGCACCGGGCAGAACAGCATCACGCAGCCAGCGATAATCGAAATCAGCGCGTAAATCACAGCCCATGCGGAACTGGGCATACGCCACGATTCCACCAGCGCCATCACGCCTTCCATCATCCAGCCGACGCCCACCACCATGGTGACGACCACTGCCAGCGTCGCGCCGGACAGCGCCGAATTCTTCAGCATGACCACGCCGCCGACGGACAACAGCAGGCCGACCAGAATATCCAGCACACGCCAGCCGCCCGGCAGACCGAGTTCCACGATCGCCGTGACGATACGAACCACGCCGGAAACCACGAAATACGCGCCCAACGCGATCGCTGCGATTTTAAGCGTCGCACCCGGCCAAATAAACAGCGCCAAGCCGAGTACGATGGCGATCACGCCGATGATGCCGTACGCGCCGCGAATCGCGTTCTTCGCACGCTGCGGCAGCCACGATTCCATCAGTTTGAAGGGGCTTACGGGCTTCCATTCGCCGTTGGAATCGTTCGGATTGGGTTGGCCGGGACCGTATGGATAGCCATACGGATAGCCGTAAGGATTATCGAAATAACGCGAGGTTTGCGCGTCGTCCTGTCCGCCGCTTTGCGGGTTCGGATTCATGTTCGGGTTGCTCATAATGTCCCCCTTTTTTCTTTGAGATGCGCCTTAAAACCACTGTTGTTTTAAAGTCGTGTCTCATATTTTAGTCATCATGTCCAATTTCAGCTTTCAACAAAACGCCGAAAACTGTACGGCAAGGCGCAGGACGCACTGCACTGCGCGACGTAAGGCAGCGGGGAAGAAGGACGTGGCGCGACCGGCGATTGTCTCGCAGGCCGCGCCACGTTGCGTAAGTGCGGATGTTGCTGATGTGCGAATACGCTTCCACAACATCCGCGCGAACCTAGAACAGCTTGAGCTGAACGTTGAGGCTGAGCGGCTGGTCGGCGGGCAGCTGGTACTGCTCATGCACCGGCGACATCCACGAATCGTCGCCGCCGACGCCCATTTGCGCGGCCAGCAGACGCAGGAACATGTGACGCGGCTTCGGCAGCTCATCCTGATGCAGCGCCTCTTCCAGCATCGTGCTCGAATACGGCAGTAGGCTCATCGCGAACGGCTTTGCGCCGGCACCGCGCTTCACGCGCACACCGTGGCCGGAATCGTCCGTGATCTCCGCCCAACGCACATCCTCATGATTGCCGGTTTCCTGCGGCAGCAGGTACGGCGCGCAATCATCG
>ENA-OQJG01000044-OQJG01000044.1-human-gut-metagenome-genome-assembly--contig:-NODE-44-length-20656-cov-3.138536_pt1 | contig 20656 bp, 19 predicted proteins | sample MGYA00242601_ERZ504767 | MGnify/ENA primary metagenome ERZ504767 (study PRJEB26092, sample SAMD00036362) | human gut metagenome | host: Homo sapiens | study: EMG produced TPA metagenomics assembly of... | reverse complement strand
ACTGGAAAGTCCTCCCATGCCTTTTTCCATTGCTTCTTTTGTCGGCAGTATTGCATGATGATCAGATACCTTTGCATTATTAACCACACGATCTATGTTACCTCTAGTCTGTCCAGATTCCAGAAACGGAAGAAAATCTGTCATGCCTTCGGCAAGCATTTTTACCGTTTCTTTCATATCTTCGGTTACATACTGACTGTCTGTTCTCGGATAGGTAACCATCTTTTCTTCGTACAGCTCCTGCAGCATATCCAATGTCTTCTGGGCAGTGTATCCAAAAAAACGATTTGCTTCCCTCTGCAGACCGGTCAGATCATAAAGTTTTGGTGGGAAAGTCTTTTTCTGCTCTCTTTTTACCCTTGTGACCAGTGCTTCTGTCCCATCACAAAGTTTTCTTAATTCTTCCGCTTCCATTTCTAACGGGATACTCTCTGATGTTACCATAAGTTTCCCATCTGACAGAGAAACCTTATAATAGGCTTCTTTCTTGAAATGCTCGATCTTCTCTTTTCTTTCCGTCAGCATGGCAAGCGTCGGTGTCTGTACCCTGCCAACTACCAAACGCTTAAAATATCTGGTTGTGTAGGCTCTCGTTGCGTTCATTCCAATCAACCAATCCGCCTGTGCCCTGCATACCGCAGCATTACAAAGCCCTGCATATTCTCTCCCGTCAGTTAGGGACTGAAATCCTTTCTGAATGGCTTCATCTTCCATTGAACTGATCCACAGACGCTTCACTGGTTTCTGACAGCCTGCCAAATCATAAACTCTTTTAAAAATCAGTTCTCCTTCTCTTCCGGCATCACAGCCATTGACCAGATATGCTACATCTGCCCGGTTTATTAAGCCGCATAGCACATCAAACTGCTTCTTTTTATCTTCTGATACCTGAACTTTCCATACTTCCGGAATGATCGGCAAATCCTCAAACTGCCATTTTGCATATTTTTCATTATAAATTTCCGGTGGTGCATATTCTGCCAGGTGTCCCAAACACCAACTGACAATGCAACTGTTCCCCTCCAGATACCCGTCCTTTCTCTGATAAGCAGATAAATTTTTTGCAAGGCTCTGTGCCACGCTCGGTTTCTCTGCAATCACTAAAAATTTCGCCATGTTTTCCTCCTGTTCCTGTCAAAAAGGCAGTCCATAAAGAACTGCCCTTTCTCCATACCTTATGCTTTTTTGTTATTTCTGCTGATCTTCCGCATTTTCTTCATCTTCATTGATGTAACTGTCATCAGCAAATTCCAGGCCTTCCTCTACAATACCGTCCTCTTTTTTCTTTCGGAATTTACTTAAAACAAAAGCAGCTAAACCACCGAATACCAGTACAATGCCGCCGCCCAGGATCGCAGAACCAAACATTTTATTACCACCGGATTCTGGATTCACTTCTGTTTCTGGCTGTACGGTAGTTTCTGGTTCTGGTGCTGCAGTCGTTTCCGGAAGAACAACTGCTGATTCCTCTTTTTTCTCGGTTTCCTCGTTTTCGTCTAAGAACTCTGCCAGATCATTTTCATCTACCAGTGACATCATGTACACGTTCTCGGAAGTACCGGAACGGTCAATGACCATATAAAAGGTATTTCCATTCTTTGTCTGTACAGTCAGAAACTGCTTGGAACTGTCATTCTCCTTATCATCCACAAGCTGTCCGTTTCCCGGTGTGGAAAACGGTGTTTCCTCTGTGGTAGGCTGCTCTGCCGGCTGTTCTTCTATCACCTGTTCCACTGCTTCTGTCTGCTCTGCATTTTCATTTGCCTGTGCAAATGCAGTCACACTGGCAGAACCCATCAGTATTGTTGACGACAACATAATCATCAAAATTTTTTTCATTACTTTATTCTTCATCTTCCAAATCCTCTCTTTCTTCTATCAGTCCGGTTAACATTTCGCTATCCATATTTTCTTCTTTCTTTATACCTGTTTCAGAACTATCCATAGAAAGATTGCCCTCTTCATCAAACTGCATGGTAACTGTTCCGTTCTGAATTCCATCCAGAAAAGTCAGCATCTTTCGGCTATCCATTTTCATGGAACGGATTGCCTTAATGATTTCTGCATCTTCCATCTGCTTTTTCTGGATTCTCAGTTGCCTTACATGCTCCTGCAATTCCAGAATCTGTTTTCAGTTTTCTGAATATCATCCAGAACCTTTTTTAATCGCATATTCATCTCTTATTCACTCCCTTCTAGTGAAGTCTGCCAAATGCCATAAAATGTTGCTGCCAGTAAGAACTTGCAATGCTTGTATACTGAATCGGATTCCCGCAATGAATCATCATGTTATTTCCTACATAAATTCCAACATGGCTCGCTCCCGGCGTATCATAAGTTCCCTGGAAAAAGATCAGATCTCCCGGTTTTGCATCAGATGGAGATACATAGGAACAATAAGAACGAAGTCCGTCCGCTGTTGTTCTTCCCACGTTCCATCCATTTCCGCAATTATTGATTACCCAGCATACAAAACCAGAGCAATCAAAACTGGTAGATGGCGATGCACCGCCCCAGACATACGGATAACCCAGATATTTTTCCGCTTCCCGGATCATCTTGGCAAACTGCGGATCAGAAAGTGCTTCTGCCGGAATATCATATCCAAAGCCTGCCCCACCTGTCGGAATTGTGTTAAGGTCAAACAGATAATCACGATTTCCATAGTATTTGTTGTAAGCGTCATACTGCTCCTGTTCCTTGTCTGTCATACGGTTTCTTAAAACTGCATCCAGGTTATGGTTCGTAAGTGTTACATCCAGCCGGTTCACTTCTCTTGTTGTCGTTACTTCCACTTCCTGACTTCCATTGCTGTCTGCTATGTATGCTTCCCAGGTCTGATGCCCATGTGCTGACGCAGAAGCATGATCGCCGTAGAATACATCAAACTGCACACCATACTGTGCAAAATTTCCGGTATCCTCAACTACATACTCCACACCATTCATAATGACATGGGTTCCCATTGGCACAAATGGATTAGAAGCATCCACCGCAATCGTGTGATTCGCCTGTGGATACGCTCCACTTGCAGTCGGGCCTCCACTCCACTGCCCGCAACAAATCGGACAGTTGCAATATCCACTGGTCACAACCTGTCCCAGTGATTCTCCAACCCTGACTGTTTTCTTTTCTGTTACGGTTTCTCGTGTTGAATCCGTATATAATCCATACTGTTCCCTGAAAATCTCCTGAATCTCATCCGCAACCTCGGCATAGGTAAAACCGCCATACTTGACTGTCAAATAAGAAATAAGCTGATACGGATTGTGTCCGATCTCATCAATCTGAAACTGGAACTCATCATAGTCGGAATGGTTTGCTTTCATCTGATTGATCTGCTCATTCAGTGCATTTTCCAATGCCACATAAGCATTTTCCGCAGCATAAATATCCTCATCCTCACTGGAATAACTGGTAGAAATAATAGCATTGGAACTGCCCTGGAATAACGCAGCACAGCTTGACAGGCTCGTTGCCATTAACGCAAACAGCAGCACCAGAACTCCTATGGACAGGAGGATATTTCTGTTCTGTGCCACAAGCTCCTTAACCGCAGCTTTGGCTTTTTCCGTAAATCGCTGTGCATTTACAAGCACTGCGTCCTTCACAGCTTTTCCCTGTTTCGCAGCCTGATATTGCTTCTGGTAACGCTTTTTCTGCAGTAATTTCTTTAATGCAGACTGTTTCTTCTGCTCTGCTTCTTTCTGAACCGCCTTTTTTGCTTCATTGGAAGCACTGGTGCTAAACTGTAGGCGAGATTTTTCTGTTTCTTCCAAAACGGTTTCCCTCAACCGATTATTTCTCTGTCGGTTTTCTTTCAACCGTTCCCGAACGTAAATTGACTTTCTTGCAAGGCTTTCTCCCGCAAATTCCATCTGATCTGCTGCATCAAGAGCAGCATTATCATCGGTATCCTCTCTGATTTTTTTCTGACCATAAGCAGATACCGTTTCTGAAACAACGTTTGCCCCCTTTCTTGCCATTCCGCTACCTGGAATCATACCTTTACTTTCATCTTCAAAGGAAAGACGGGATTTTGATTTTTTCTGTTCTTTTAGCGTCTGTTCCCTTTTCGTCTTTCCTTTAATCTCTTCCCGAAAATCTTCCATTGATTTTTCATCAACTTCTGACTTTTCATGGTAGCGTTTCTGCTCTTTCGCTGCATAAGCTACGACCATCTTTTTCTTTCGGCTCTGCCTGTCCGGTTCCGATGTTTCAGCATCACGTCCCGGATGTCCCCGGATACTCTCTTTACGAAGTCTGGAACGTGAAACAGACGGAGATTTCTCCCCGCCTGCTTTATCATCACTCATTTCTGAGTTTTCCATTTCTTCCGCTTCCGCAAATTCTTCCTGTTCCAGAAAAGCGTGTCTGGACTGCAGTCTGTGTTTTCCTTCTTTCACTCCCTCAACTGTTTCTTCTGCAGTATGAGTTTTTCTAACCTTTCCAAAGTCCAGCTCCTGTTCCCTGTGTCCGGCTATTTTCTTCTCATCTGCCTCACGCCCGGTAATCCGCTTTTCCTTTTTACTGCGGAGATTTTTTTCCCGGAGTCCATCCCGGCTCATCTTCTGGACAGTCTTGTCCCTTGCTTTATATTCATGCTCCTGCATGGTCATCATCTCCTGATCTATGGTAATTTTCCGTTATTTTTCTTTGCAACCAGTACCATACGCCCATTTTTCTGGGAATACTCACAAGTAGACAGTGTAAGTAACTTATCTCTGTATTTTGCTGTTGTTCCTGTCTGATAAAGTGATTTTTCCTTAACGGAAGCAACAAATTTTTTATAATCCTCCACTGTTCCCGCTTTGATAAAACTGTAATAATCAAAATCATTCCCTGTATAAACGGGTGTTGTAAATGCTACAAATATCTGATACTGTTCATTTCCCCATATCGTGCGGAACAGGATTGTCGGATGTTCTTCGTAAAATCCTTCGTCCTTATATTTTTCAAGATCAGCAAACATCTTTCCACTGTTCATGTGATGTCCATATATGATCAGATTGTCCGAATTTCCTGGTACACATTCCTCTGCCAGAAATAAACAGCCATTTGCAGAATATTCCCCGTTAAAATCCCGATGCAGATAATAATTTTTATCTCCGGGCCGGTACATGACCGGATAGTCTATTCTCGTTCCATCAATGGTCAGCCAGCCAATACAATCTGGATTCTCTTCATGCAATGCCAAAATTCCAGCATCTACCTCTAAATCGTCGGAAGTATCTTCCTCTGAATCGTCCTCTTTTTCCTGCATAAGTTCCTGTAACTCTTGCTGTAACTGGTTATCCTGTCTTTCCTGCACAAAAAATCCCATCAGGAAATACAGACTGATCGTAAGCAATATAACGGATATAGAAAGTAATAATCCTGCCACCCATTTTCTCATGCTCTGCCATTGCCCCTTTAACTATCGTCTCTGCCTTTAATGCCGAGTTTTTCACGCTTCTCTACATCTTCCGGTTTCGATGACATCAACGCATAAAGCATAAGGGTATTATCGAATCTGTCCTTAAATGGAATAATTGTATTTCCATAAAAGATCAGTCCTTCTCCCTCTCCACTGTTTGTTACATAGGAAAGCTGGTGTGTTGAAATATTAAGCTGTTTTGCCAGAATCTGTCGATCCCCAGATGCCTGGTTAAGCATCAGGATAAAATCTGAGTTTTCAAAGATATTCTCGATTTCCCTTGAAGCAAGCAGATCTTTTACGTTCTGCGTGATACCAGTCGGAATACCGCCCCACTTACGGAATCTCTTCCAAATTTCTACACTGTATGCTGCTGTCTGTTCCTCTTTCAGCAACAGATGGAACTCATCAATATAATATCTGGTTGACTTATGTGCAGAACGGTTGACTGTTACCCTGTTCCAAACCTGATCCTGAACAATCAACATGCCAAGTTTTTTAAGCTGTTTACCAAGGTCTTTAATATCGAAACATACCAGACGATTATTCAGTTCTACATTTGTGCGGTGATTGAATACCTTCAGGGAACCATTTACATAGATTTCCAGTGCAGTTGCCAGCCTCTGCGACTCTGCCTCTTCCTGTTTGCGAAGCAGATTATATAAATCTTCCAGGATTGGCATTTTCTCCGGGACCGGATCAGCAAGATAGTCCTGATATACCAGACGTACACATCGGTCAATGATTGTTTTTTCCACTGGTTCCAGACCATTTTTCCCTCCTACTACCAGTTCACAAAGCGAAAGGATAAAATCTGATTTCAGAGATAGCGGATCGTCATCATCCGCATAATTGATGTTAATGTCCATTGGATTGATGTAATCATGACTGGTCGGAGAAATACGGATAACCTGCCCGTTAAATGCCCGGACTAACGAAAAATATTCTCCCTCCGGATCACAGATGATAATGTCGTCTTTTGTGACAATAAATACATTGGTAATCTCTCTTTTTGCTGCAAAGGATTTACCAGATCCAGGAGTACCAAGTATCAGCCCATTTGGATTCTTCAGCCTTTTCCGATCTGCCATAATCAGGTTATTAGACAGGGCATTTAACCCATAATAGATAGATTCTCCGCCCATAAACAGTTCCTGCGTTGTAAATGGGACAAAAATAGCTGTCGATGTGGTAGTCAATGCCCGCTTGATCGGAATCCAGTTTCTTCCAAGTGGCAAACTGCTCATAAGGCCCTGTTCCTGCTGATAGTCCAGTCTTTTTTAATGCACAGTTATATTTCTGTGCGATACCTGCCGTCTGGAATACCACATTTTCCAGTTCCTGTTTATTTTTTGCTGTATTTAAAAACACAACCGTCACAAGAAACATTCTTTCATTTCTCGACTGTAAATCTTCCAGAAGCCCTTTCGCCTCTCCACCATATGTGTTCAGATCAGACGGAATAATATCCATATCATATCCGGAGCGTACCGCTTTTTTTCTGTTCCTCAATTTTCATGCGGTTAATGTCCGTAACCTTACTTTTAACCAATTTGATTGCTTTCATCTGGTCAATGGACTGAATATGCAGATTAACAAGCAGGTTACAGTCCATTTCCAGAAATTCAGCAAGCATTTTATCCGTCAACTCTGGTGCCAGAATCTGCAGATAGGATACTGCTCCGATGGTATCTCCCATCTGAAAATCCTTTCCATTTTTGAACAGGAAACTGGATGGAGCAATATAATCCTTTGTATTCAGCCCGGTACGCAGCATATCATCATAGCTGAACCTGAATGGCACTTTGACATTCTGGTTGAATGTTTCATACATGATCTGCAAACGCTCTACACCATTTAACGGATACGCAGATACCCCAAAAACCTTAAAATTATTGAGTATATCTGTTTCAATACGTTCCAGTTTTGGTTTTGCTTCCCGGATATTGTCAGCTTCAATTCCAAATGTAATGTACTTGGTTCTGACAAGACCATTATTTCCTTTTGCCAACTGATTTCTAAGCATCTGGGCAAATTCCATACGCAGATTATCAAAACTGTCATTCTGCTTTTTAATACGGATCACATCTTCATATTCCATCATGTTGCTGTGATGATTGATAAAGGACAACTGAAAATGGATGGTGCTGTCAAAATAATTCAGGAAATCACACCAGTTCTCAAAAATTGCATTTTTATCCTCATTCTGTGCTAACTGATAGTTGATATCATAAAAACGAATCGTCTTTGAATAATACCCATCCTCCACACGACAGATTCCGTCTTTTCCCATTTCTCTATATGGGATGGACTGCTGTGCGGTAATGTTTTTCCCTTTATTTCTATTGTCTTTATTCGTGCTTGATATTTTCTTTGCAGCACCTTTTTCCTCGCTGGATTTTACAGAACCCGGCGGCTTTGTCTTTTTTTTATGCTTTTCTTCTTTCTTTGCCTGTTTCTGTGCCGCCTTTTCTTCACGAGCAGCCTGTTTTGCCGCCTGCTTCGCAAGTTTTTTCTCTTCCTTTTCGTGTGTCTTATGTAATTTCAGTTCATATTTCTGGGCTTTTTTCCAGGCACGTTTTTCCCGTCTGCTTAATTTACGTCTTGGTCTGCGAACACCTCGGTGTCGCTCCAGTGCTTCATACCCAGTAACCATCGGTACTCCCGTCAAACGCTGTCTGTCCTTTGCATAATTTTCTGCCTCGTCCGGATCAAACACTGGTAAACTATCAGCAGAATCCTCTTCATCCAGCCACCAGTCATCCAGATTGGAAAATTCTTCTGTCTGCTCTGGAAGATTCTTATCGTTTCTTAATTTTTCCACAAACGTTACCTCCTTTCGCTTTTGTCAAAATTTTCTTTTTTTCATAGAGGTTTTCCACCTCATATTTCCGTACCGGGGGACGATAAATTTTACTGTAATCACGTTTTTGAGGTACTTTCTCCAAAGGAAGTCCATCTTTCTCATACATAGCAAATAAAAAAGCCGGAAGCATCAACAGACACATCCCGGTTGCCGCATTACTCGAACCAATCAATTCCCTTGACAGGAAATAAAACGGAAGCCCTACTGCCGCTGCAATACCAAGGCAGATAAGCTGTCGTTTTGTAAGGTTGAGAATAATTTTATTTTTTACTTTTGTCAGATCTTTTGGTACTGATACAAAAGCCATTTTCATCGTCTCCTTTTCCACATTTAGTGTGCATTAAAGATGCTCTTTGAGAAATTAGCTGTTTTCATAAGACTGAAACACAGTATCACTGTATATGCCATTACACTGAGCAGTGCCGTATGCACATTGTCGGATACCTGTATGTTTGCAACCAGCACAGAATAAATGCCCACGCATACCATGATAAAAAATCCCTGAAATGCCAGTGCAAACAATCCTCTTAAATAATTGCTGCCAATCTGTCCCCATTCCCGGTTGCTCATAGTGGCAAATGGGATTGCACCGATTGACGAATACAGTAGGGTAAGAACCCGGCGCCTTGCCATATCACTATGGTAGGTTTCCGAGAACTCCCCTCCGAACCGGACTTACACCTCTCGATGTATCCGGCTCTCCAGATGTCAGTCTAATTTCCCTGCGTGTAACTTATCGTGACAGTCAATGCAGAGTGCCATTGTCTTGCGTTTACGCCCAATCATGGCGATTTCCCATTGTTTTCTGCCACTTAAATCTTTGAGTTTTCGTATATGGTGTATTTCAAGCGGCACATTCTCTGCGCCACACCACTCACACCTGTTTGCTTGCAGTCTTTTTATAAGGCTATTACGCCCATAATTCTCAAAAATTCTTGCTACTATATCAGGATTTCCGCTTTCTACTTTAGTGTCCCGGCGGAACCCATTATTGTAAAACAATACCTTTCCGACCTTGCCGTTTTTCTTCGGATATTCCACAACAAAATCTTTTCCTTGACGGTACTTGCGGATAATTCTGCTGATTCGTGTCCGATATTTTCCAGCAAAGGTTTTTGAGCATACTGTATCTCATTACATAGTAGAAGTTATTGAGTACAGACACGTTGTTTGCAAGTCGGTAGTAGTTATACAATCCACGGATTTCTGCGTTGTATTGGTTTAGGATTTCCAAATCGTCCAAGTGCAACAGGCGAGTGCGCCGGACAGGCTCCCAAACCTCTTTGTTTCCATTTTGTTTGTCGTATTTAATCTTGAGGGCATTGTAGGAGAACAGTCGTTTTACCCACTTATCATGGGGAACATAAAGTAAGACTTTTCCATTGTTTACCCGTCTGGTAGCCCCGGTTTTGGTCTTTTTGTTGTGTTCGCCTTTGGCGATTGTGACCTCATATCCCAAGAACTTCGCAGCGTCGTGTCCATGAGTAATCAATGTCTTTTCCTCGGACATTTCCAGATGGAGTTTGTCCCGGATAAAGCAGCCTACATCTTGTTTAATCTGTTCTGCGTCCTCTTTGCTGCCGATAACTCCGATTAAGAAATCATCGGCGTATCGGATATAGCAAAGCCGTTTATAGCTATCGTCCATCTGGTCGCTATACGGTATAGATTTCAGACTACGCCGCAGTTCCCGGATTTCTGCAATTAAGCCCTCTTTTTCTTCCACGCTCATTTTAGAGATATTTCTTTTAAGCCTTTGTTCTTTCCCACGGCAGACATCCAATTTCTTCTTGAACGCAGGATTGATTTTACGGCGGTTTCCGCAGTTGAATTTCTCTGCATACTCTGCCATATAACTGTCCAGTTCGTTCATGTAGATGTTTGCCAGGATAGGGCTGATGATGGAGCCTTGCGGAGTGCCGGAATAAGTATTGTGATAATTCCAATCCTCCATATATCCAGCTTTCAAGAACTTCCAGAGCAGACCGATGAAATATTCATCTGCAATCCGCTTTCGCAAAATAGCAATCAACACATGATGGTCTACGTTGTCAAAACAGCCCTTTATATCTCCCTCAACGAACCACTTTGTCCCCGTAAAATATTTCTGCACATATTTGAGTGCCGTATGACAGCTTCTGTTTATACGGAAACCGTGGGAATAGTCGCTAAAGGTTGGCTCATAAATACTCTCTAAGATGAGCCGCACCACCTCCTGTATCAGTTTATCGTCGAATGACGGTATTCCCAGAGGACGCATTTTCCCATTGGATTTCGGGATATACGTTCTCCTTGCCGGGTTAGGCTGATAACTAAAATCCCGCATCTTTTCAATGAGGGCGTTTATCCTTGCCATTCCCATTCCGTCAATGGTTTTGCCGTCTGTTCCGGCTGTCATGTTGCCTGGTTTCGCCTGTATCCGCTGATATGCCAGCAGATAGAATTGTGGATTGTACAGGTTGCGGTATAACCGCTCGTACTTGTAACTCTTGTTACACGCCTTGGATTTTAGGCTTTCCAACACATTTTCAGGACTTCTCATAATGCCTCACGCACCTTTCCTTTTTATGAATTGGTTGACATCCTGCCTCCCTTCGCCATGTAGACGGCTTTCCCGCCCTCGGACTACTACGGAGGCTCCGTTGCCATGCCGGATATTCAGCGTCATCTTTCTTGGGTTTTTACCCCTTGAAATTTATCGCCTTGCGGCATTACGCATAGCCGGATAGTTCCGGCGTTCCGGTTTAGGCAATCTCCAGTTAGACACTTTGGGAAAAGCGTATTGTGATGTCGGTAGTGGGTTTTCGTCCTTTTCCGCTTACTGCGGCTGGCTGTCATAAGTATCGTGCGGTCTGTGTTTACCTGTCACATTCCGCTATGACATACGGCGAATACAACCATCCTGCGCCGCCGGGTCGAGTATCCCGCCTCGGACTGCCCTTAAAGCAGTTTAGCCTTGCTCCTCATTCACAATGTTGCGTCTTGCCGCTCAGTCGTGGGTAGATGGTTTCCCCAACTTGCGATTTTTCCGATACGCTGTTGTCCCCCTTGTGGTTTCCCTCCGGGGTAAATCGGATGACGCTAAAGTGACGCTTTTCACGTCTTTGATACTTTTCTTTACCGGCTTGCTAAAGCCGGGTTCCCAAAATGCCCGCACACCGCCTTTGGATGAAAAGCGGCGCTTCTGGACGCGCGATAAATTTCTATCATACGACCATATAAAATGACCGTTATAAAAACGGATATAACCTTTAGGCACAAGCTCGCCAGAAGCGTTTCCAGTGCCAGTATAATCAGCTCCCCTACTTCCATTGATTCCATTGCTGTCTCCATCGAGGTGATTACCGAATCAATATTGATTGCCGTCTGCTGGTTGATAACACCTGCAGCCCGGTTCACTACATTCTGTCCAACATCAAAAATTGCCATTGTGATCGTAAAAGCATTGCTTACGAACCATACTGCAACCCACATCTTGAAGAAATATTTGAAAAACATCCATGTATCTATGTCATGCATGTTGTTCTTTTCGGTGAGCATGGAAATCAGCTCATAGCACAACACAAAGGTTATGATCATTCCGGCAATCGGTACGATCACAGAATCCGACAGATTTTGGATCAAGCTGAAAATACTGCCACTCCAGCCCTGGGGCGTTTGCCCAACCTGACTAGCGATGTCACCGGTTTTTTCATTCACATCGGTAAACATGTTCGTCAGGTTTGAGCTGACCATGCCTGTAAGGAGGTTACGCATCCATTCTTCTATGGACTCAAAAAATCTTATCCATGCGTGTTCTCCTTTCCTACTGCCCCGGCTAAAACAAATTCGCCAGTAATGGTACAAGCTGTGTACCGATCAGAACGACACCTCCACCTGCCATAAGCTGCTTGATTCCCTGTGACTTGGCTCCGGGATTGTCATTTCCATATCCTTCCAGGAGATTGATAACTCCCCAAACTGCCAGACCAGCTCCGATTGCAACAACCAGAGTCTGTAAAATATTAATTGCAGATGTAAAAAACGCCATAATCTATGTTCTCCTTTCGTAACTGCTGTTTTCATTGTGATTTTTTAACGGTTACTACTCGGAGGGTTCCGCCCTGATGGGCGGTCTTTCATGCTTATGCATATCACTACCTCCCAAAAGGGCATAAAAAAAAGAGCTATGTATGTTTTACGTTACATGCTCTGTGCCTTCATTTTCACTATTTGATTGTTTTTCCAGTTCACTGCCTTCATACACATAAAGGTCGAACGCTTCTTCCGGACTTAACCGGACTTCCATCTGATGTTTCATATATTCTTCCACATGAAACTCATTCTTTTTATCATAATCGGATAACTGCTGATACCGTTTATGTTTTGTAATGTCAAATTTATCACTGTAAAACGGACGGACACCACGAAGCTGCAAAATACACTTGTTGCCGTCCATGACTGCCAGTTCGTCCCGGCTCATCAGTTCTTTTCCTGTTTTCTGATAGTTCAGACCGTAAGACCGACTTTGTCCTCTTGTATCAGAAGTGTTATATAAATCAATGGTTTCCTTTCCCAGCGTCTCCGAAATTTCTTTCAGAGTGGTACTTTCCTTACCTCCAAGGAATAACATTGTGTCGCAATTCCCGGTAATGGTTTCGGCTGCATCCTTGTAAATTGTCTTGAGCTGCGACTGGGACTGGAGTATAATAGAAGCAGAAATTTCCCTGCTTCGGATCGTTGCAATCAGCTTATCGAACTTCGGAATCTGACCGATATTTGCGAACTCGTCACAGAGGATTCTTACATGATAAGGCAATCTTCCATGATGAACGTCATCGGCCCTGTCACATAACAGATTGAAAAGCTGACTGTACATCATGGCAACCACAAAGTTAAATGTATCATCCGTATCAGAGATTACAATAAACAATGCAGTTCTTTGATCTCCGATCATATCCAGCTCCATCTCATCATAAGACATAAGCTCCCGCAATTCCGCAATATCAAAGGGTGCGAGTCTGGCACCACAACTGATCAAATACTTTTTGCTGTCTTTCCTGCAGCCAGCTTGTATTTTTATACTGCCTTACTGCAAAATGATTCGGCTCGTCTCTTTCCAGCTCCTCAAATAACAAATCCACTGCATTTTTAAACTCTTCATCTTCTTCCCTGGTTTCACTGGCATTGATAAATTCCAGCAGGGTTGAAAAATTCTGTTCTTCCTCCGGTGCTTCATAGTAGATATAACCAATCAAAGCACAATACAGCAGACGTTCCGCTTTTGTCCAGAAATCCTCGGAAGATTTTTCTCCCTCTCCCTTGGTATTTACCATGATCGTATTTACCAGTTTCAGAATATCTTTTTCCGAACGAATGTAATGAAACGATAGTGATAGGTAACCCTTTGAAATTATCTCCGGGTTTTCCCCCACTTCACACCGGACATGCGACTTTCACCGCATCCGGCGTTCCATCAAGCATAGTTTCAGCAGTGATACACAATCACTCTTTCACATTGGCTAAGTTTGCTACTTTGCCGCCAGTAGCGGCAGTCCTGCGGTAGCACGCAGTTTGTTCACTTTGGTAATAACTTTGGCATTCAGAGAGTATTCCTTCACCAACGCCACTACAGACATCATGTCTTCCGAGTTGACTATTGCCAATCCCTGCAAAGAAAGAAGCAACAGGTTCTGGTAGCTGTCATTGCCCTTCTTACAATCGTTTGTTTTCCTGTAACAGATACAGGTTTGAACATCCAGTTTCTTCCCGGTGATTGCACATTTACCGTCTTGCCCTGCATAGAGGGAGACCCGGTTGTCGTTGTATCTCACTGATTCGGTCGGTATCGGATGCCTCATCAGCCAGAGCATTGAATTTACGTCAATCCTGAGATTATCGTGTATCTCTGCTCTACCTTTTGGCGTATACGGATTGATTTTTCGGCTTTTCCGCATTGGAATCTTGAATTGCACGTAGGCTAATGGAACCAGTGGCGTTTCTCCAATCCATCGCATTTGCTTCGATTTTCCGTACCGTTTCCTTAGATATCTGTTTTTGATTTCGCCCTGCTTCTTGATTCCGTCAATACGATGGAGAAGCTGTCCATTGATTGGACGGGCGATATCGCTGAAATTCAAGTTGACCCTTGTCGCAATGCAGTAATAGTCCTGCACTCCGATAACCTTGGCATTATAGTCCCCCACATTCAGGCTTATTTCTTCAGCCGTCTTACTACTTTGTATTGCCTTGACACTGTCAGCCATTTCCTTGCTGATTCTGTGTATGGCTTTATCGCAGACATTTGAAGTTATCACCCACAAGTTACTTTTGCGCCGCAGTTTTATGCGAAAACCCAGAAACTCACTGTCACGTTTCCTGAGATTAGTCACTTTTGACTTTTCATCAGACACTTCCAGTTTTAGCCGTTTCCATAGCCAGTCTTTGACTGCATAATAGGTTTTCTCTGCATCCTCTTTGGTTCTGCAAAATATCTTGAAATCATCCGCATAACGGACAATCCGCATCTCCTTGAGGTTACTTTTCTTCAAGGCTGTATAGCTGTTGCACTTTTTCTCTGCGCCGTTGGGATAGTAGGTCACTTTACACGGATGTTTCATGTGCCCCACCATTTCATCCCACTGAGAGGCAATCCACCAGTCCAGTTCATTGAGGACAATGTTTGCCAGCAATGGTGAAAGGATACCACCTTGCGGCGTTCCCTTGGATGGGAGGACGGTTTCTCCATCAGGCATTTCGATTGGCGCTTTCAGCATGGCCTTGATGATCTGAATCAACTTGGTGTCCCGTATACCTAAAGTCCAGATCTGTTTTAGCAGCTTTCTGTGGTCGACGTTATCGAAGAATCCTTTAACGTCCACATCTACTACATAGTGAAGCTTGTTCCTTTGGGCGAGTCCATACGCATAGGAAATCGCATTTTCTGCGCTCCGACACGGTCTGAACCCATAAGAGTGCTCATAGAACTTTGCTTCGCAGATTGGCTCCATGACCTGCAAAATACATTGCTGTACTATTCGGTCAATAATACACGGTATTCCCAGAGGCCTCATCTTTCCGTTTGGCTTTGGTATTTCTACTCTTTTTACTGCTTTTGGTTCATACCTCCTGAACTGTTTCTGGATGAGCTTTACAAACTTATCCTCTGGCATGACTGCCAATGATTCTATTGTCCGCCCATCCGTGCCTGCGGTATGACTGCCATCATTGCCTTTAATATTTCTGAATGCCAGCTTGATGTTGCTTGGGGCACTGATGATATCCATCAGATGCCCAAAGACTTCACCGCTTTTGCTGTCGGCATACAGACTGTCAAAGGTTTTCTGCATGTCATAGTATTCCGCATGGCGCAACTTGCTTTTCTTCTTAGCTTTTTGTGCCATGTACATCACCCCATTTCTATGAAACCGAGCGACAATTTCTTTTTCTTACTCGACTGCATGAATAGTGGTTGTGTACTGCTGACGTTTTGCCTGACTTGTGGCCATTCCTAACCGTCCTCTTTTTCGCAGACGATATCATCGGTTCGACCACTGCTTTTCAGCAGGAATTCATCCGCTTATTATTCTTCGCCGGATTATCCAGTAGACTTCCTGCCTTTCCTTGTTCCGATAATCCTATCTGTACATACATACCTTTAGGTGTTCCCTCTGGGCCTGACAGCTTGGACACGCCTGTAACGTGCCACGGCGTTTCGTAACAACCATTTCTACTAAACCGTACTGCCTGAGCTTTAACCCACACACCCATTTCTGAGTGTGGCACTTTTAGACCTTTACATTCGGGAGCTTCGTCAGACATCTCTGTCATTCTCACCATGGGTATCTTATAGACCCCCGGCATATAGGATGCACCGTCCACCTCTGGACAGCTTTCGTCAGCTTGACCTGTTACGGCATCTCTCTGCCGACTTTACCGGGCTTCACACAGAGTTTGGCCTCTGCATGCCGGAGTATCAGGGGAGGCGTTTCAGGGCGTTACCCCTTCATTCCACCTCTCGAATTATCAGTTCACAGAACTGATTGAAACAGCGCTGTGCGCCGCCTTTTCAGCGGCGAACAAGTCGCACGATTATAGTGCATACTTTTGGCAAAGTTGATGGTATTCAGCACCTTGATTTTGTAAGGAGCCATTACCACTCTGCCATTTTTATCACGCAGGATTTTCCCATTTTTATCTTTCTTCAGTGTCCCTCGTGCTAACATCTTACCACATTCTACGATAATTGTCCCCTTGGGATCAGTGACCACAAAGCTCACATTATCCGGCATCTGCATAAGCTGTGGTTTCACATAAAATCTGGTCTTACCGCTGCCAGATCCCCCAATCACTATGACATTCTTGTTTCTGGCATACTTTGGTTTCTTTGGTCTACTGTTCATGGTCAGACGTTCCGTTTGTGTCAACAGAATATTATTCTCAAAGACCGGATCAATAAAAGGTGCTATATCCTTTTCATTTCCCCATCTGGCAGAACCATATTCCTCCCCTTGGCGAAACTTCTTTCCATTCTTTCCTTTGAAATATACCACTGCCCACACACTGACTGCAGCAATAGTTCCCGCAGCCAGACTTTTCGGTTGTATACTCGGCAACAACTTTTTAAACGCTAACGGATAGTTCATAAGAAGAACCATCAGCCTGTCCACCACTGTACTGCCTCTGCAATATTGATACAGCCAGGTGCATTATTTACCACATAAAATACAACCACATACGGAATATGCAACAGAACCTTTTTTATCACTTCTGCATTCGGGGGACGCACCTGAAATCCTTTCAGTTTTTCTTTATATTTTTTATCCCACTCATAAGGTCGGCTCCTTCTGTTTTTCTTTCGATTTTTCCCGTTCTCTCTGTTTATCCTGGCTGCGGGCTGCGATTGCCTGCTGTAATTTCTTACGGACAGACGGTTTCTTTGTTTTATTCAATGTCTTTCCGGTAAATTCCCGAAATGCCGCTGTCATCACATCCACATCCCTTGCCTTGAAGAAAACAAAATATCTCGGTGGAACTACGGACTTATCACGTTTCAGGCTAAAATCAATGCCATACTTTTTTGCCACTTTTTCAAAAGCCTTAATATTGTTATCCGTAATCTCAATGTTGGAAAGCTGAACATTCTGCTGTGCCAGCTTCTTTAAACTCTGCTTCCCATGATAATCTTTATCTGGCGGTCCTTTTACCTGCTGTTTTCTTGCTTTCTCTGCTTTTTCTTTCTCTATTGCTGCCAGAAAACGCATCATTGCCTGTTTCAATAAACGAACTGTCACTTTTCCGCCAGTGATACACAGGGACACTGTTTTTTCATTCACTTCTTCCTGCATCAATCTGTTCCTTTCTATGGTTTTCCAACAGACGGTCTTCCTTTGCTCCTACCCGGATACAGCAGTACAGAACAAAGTTGACTGCTAATACCAGAAGAATTCCTGCAATAATCAATAACGTTCTCATTTTATACCCCTTTCATCATTCAAAAGGGCATCTATGACTTTGCTGCCCATAAATGCCCCTCCATTAACTTTTATTTTCTTTTTTTCGTAATCCAAACTGCTGATACACTGCCTGCCATACCTGCAATCGCAAGCAGAATCCAAATCAGCATGTGTGTATCATCTCCTGTTTTCGGTGTATCTGTTACCTGTGTAGACGGTGTTTCCGGCGTTGGTGTTTCTTCCGGTTTTACCTCATCTTTCATCACTACTTTCTGGATCTCCCCGGTATCCTCCACTGTAAATTTCACATCTTCAGCTACCAGATATCCATCAGGGGCAGACTCTTCACGAAGTGTATACTCTCCAATCGGAAGCATTTCTATGTAATGTGGTTTTTCCTCAGAAGTCCAGTTCTCTACTGTCTTACCATCTTTATCAAGAATGGTCAGTTTTGCTCCTGGCAGTTCCTTACCGGAAATATCCGTTTTGGAAATTTCTACCTTGGTCACATCATCTTTCATTTCGATTTTCTGTGACTTTGCAGTATCTTCAACGGTAAACGTGATGCTTTCTGCTGTCACATAACCATCTGCCGGTTTTGTTTCTGTCAGAGTATATTTCTGTCCGACTACCAGTTCTTTGATGATATGAGCTTCTTTACCGGAAGTCCAGGAATCTACAACTTTACCGCTTTCGTCAGTTACCTGTAACTTAGCTCCTTCCAGTTCTTTTCCGTCTGTCAGGGAAGTCTTGGTGATCTCGATTACAGTCGGCTCGTCCTCAAAGGTAAAAGCATAAGATACTTTTTCCTTTTCTGCACCTCCATACTCAAACGTGAACTCCTGTGTTTCATCTGTCATTGCAAATCCAGGTGCCGGAGATGTTTCTTTGATATAATACGCAAAACCAATCGGTAAATCTGCCGTAAAAGTCAGCTTTCCTTCTTTGTCTGTTGCCAGTTCCTCGATCACAGTATCTGCTTTCAGAATTACTTTTCCGTCTGCTCCTGTAATATCATCCTTGACACAGAGGGCAAATACCGCACCTTCCAGTACACGATCAGAATCTTTCTCTTTTTTCACAACTTCCACTTCCGCTTTCTGGCGGTTATTCTGCCAGTCAGCAGAGTAAGTAACCTCTGCAGTATCCTGATCCCGGTATGTCAGATCAATCTCTCTTGCTTCATTATCCAGTACAAAACCATCCTCTGTAGCTTTTTCTTTTACATAGTATTTGCCAAGCGGAAGTCCGGATATTTTTGCAATACCGGTATCATCTGTTGTAATGGTTGCCACCAGTTCATCTTTTTTATAATAATCTTCACTTTCTCCGTCAGCAGACTTCACATCTTCTAAAGCATAAACTTCAAAAGTAACATCTTTCAGACTGCCTGTTACATACTGGAATAAATGTTTAATCCAGCCTCCAACGGAATCCAGTGCAGTTACTTTATCCAGAAATTCTCCATTTTTATTGATGATAATCGTTCCTGTTGGCACATCATCTTTCATTTCAACTTTCTGGATTTCCCCGGTATCTTCAATCGTAAAAGTGATTTCTTCTGCCTTGAGGTATCCATAAGGAGCCATTTCTTCTCTGAGAGTATAGTTTTCTCCTACAGCAAGTCGTTCAATCAGATGCTGCTCGCCTTTTACAGATTTCCATGTATCAACTACATTTCCATTTTTGTCCAGAACAGTAAGTGTCGCACCTGACAATTCCACGCCAGTAGTTAAATCAGACTTGGAAACTACAACCTTTGTAGGCTGGTTCTTAAATACAGAAGATAACTGTACTACATTAACATCCTGTCCCTGATATTCTGCTTTTACTTCCAGAACTTTATCAGAAGATACATAACCATCTGGTGCTGCAAGTTCTTTGATATAATACTCACCAAATGGAAGATCCTGTGTAAATACAGCCTTTCCATCTTCTCCGGAAACAGCTTTTCCAAGCAGTGTGTCTGCTTTCACAATTACAGCTCCATGACCTTTCATATCATTCTTTGCATAAAGTCCAAACTCTGCTCCTGCAACGGCTGCTTCTGTATCAGCATCCTGTTTTACCACAGAAATTTCTACTTTCTGACGGTCATTTTCAAAGATAGCTGTCTGTTCAATGACTGGTGTTTCCTGATCTTTGTAAGAAAAAGTATGATCTGTGCTTCACTGTTTAAAACAAAGCCATCCGGTGCTGTCTTTTCAACAATCTTATAGCTTCCAAGCGGCAGTATTTTTCAGGACCGTCTTTTCCATTCTTTATCCGTTGTTAACCGTTTTTACCAGTGTTCCAGCAGCATATTCCAGAATACGGTTTCCATTATCATCTTTCTGGAAATCTGCAGTATAGATGTCCTCGGCAGCGTAAATCTCAAACTCTGCCCCTTCCAGATTTTCTGTCTGATATGTAAAATCATCCTTGAATCCGTCCAGAACTTCGCCCTTTTTCACGATAGTCAGTTCACCCTTAACAGGATGGTTCTCATAAACTGCTTCAATGATCACATCCCCGGAAATTCCGTCCATCTGGTATGCAGTATTGGAATCTACTGTTACCTCATAGTAATTTTCATTCAAAGTATATCCATAAGGTGCATTTACTTCCTCAATGCGATAATGTCCGATTTTTAAGATTCTGCGGAAGAATCAAATATCCCTGCTCATCTGTAAAATAGGATTTATGTTTTACCGTAGTCGGATAAGTTGTTACCTGCTCCACATATTTCTCAGTGTCCATGTTGAAAATCTTGAACTCTGTATTCTTCTGAAGCACTGCCTTTTTCGTCTCATCATCCTGTTTGATGATTTTCAGTTTCGCTTCAAACTCGTCATCCAGAAGCACTCTCCATGTCTGTGGCTGGTTCGGATTGTTCTCAGTGATACGCACTGTAAAATCATCTACCGGAGTGTAATTATGAGGTGTCGTGGTTTCACGCAC
>ENA-OQJG01000040-OQJG01000040.1-human-gut-metagenome-genome-assembly--contig:-NODE-40-length-21193-cov-3.813918_pt1 | contig 21193 bp, 18 predicted proteins | sample MGYA00242601_ERZ504767 | MGnify/ENA primary metagenome ERZ504767 (study PRJEB26092, sample SAMD00036362) | human gut metagenome | host: Homo sapiens | study: EMG produced TPA metagenomics assembly of... | reverse complement strand
ACTCTTGGAACTCATGTGTTTTTGTCTGTTTTCAATCTTAAGATGTTGATAAAAAGCCGTTATCATTATCCAACACCGGTCAAACACACCATTATCCTCAAAATATTTTCCTACATCAATATAATCCGACAAAAGCATTAACCATCCACCTCTCTTTCATAAAAGAACTCTTACTCAGTGTATAAGAAAATTCTCCAACCAAATCTTACTCAATTTTCACGAATCGCTAATTTGCCAGTTTCCTTAAAACCAAATTTCTTCCAAAATATTTTACCATCCTCTGCAGGTTCCAACATATAGGTCTTATCATCTTGCAATATTTTGGTTACGACTTTTGTGCCTATCCCTTTGTGTCTAAATGTCACCGACATTCTCATATCATTAATAAAAACCCCTTATATTTTTTCGGTACTCCCAATAGACTTACCATTTTCTTTTCATTATTACTTAACCGTTCACAATCTATCATCGAAATAAAACCAATATTGTTACTTATTATTCTCCAAAAACGCTTATAAACAAGAATCACTTCAATTCCCGGATTCCATATTTTTTTAATCGCAAAATAGTTAGCTTCTTGAGATCATTCACATACTTCGGTAAAGGCTTCAATATCCTCATATTGAAACACTTGCAGAAATATCTTTTTGTCAATTTCAATGTACTCCATTTTTCACCTTCTTAATTATTTATTCTCTAATGTATCTAATCTCTGTTATTGTTTCTTTGAGTGTTGGAAATACAAGCTCAGCTTCTTCACCACCGAACTATCTTTTTAGGATTTAAAGACTTAACCCCTTTAGACTGAACATCCCACAATCTATTCACATCACGATTCGCACCAGATACATCATTAAAACAATCTATAATAAAAACATCCATATCCCTGCTATCCTGACGACATCCAAAAAGATATAACATTGCTTTTGTTTCATATTCACTAGCCTTTTCATTGTTTCGTTCCGTCGTCGTAAACTGGTACATCTTATCATCCCCTTCTCACATCCTTTGTTCTTTTCTATTTGTAATAGCATTATCCCTCATAAGGACAATAATGCTCTGCCTTCGACTGAAACTCCTTCAAATCACAAATCTTCATATCATCATCAAACTCGGCTATGGTCACTCCATCAAAACCATCCACATTGCCCTCGTAATCACATTTAAAATACCATTCCACAACAACTGTATTCCCGGTAACAATCACACGCTTTATTTCCCACTGCAAAACAGTACCTTTCCGGTTCCAATCTTCAAACCATCTGATTATCTGTCCATTGCCTTTATACACCGGACCATAACACTCGCTGTAAATAATATCGTCGCTGAAAATCTCCTTTACAGCAGCAACATCTTTATCCAGCCAACATCGAAAGTATTTTCTAATAACTTCTTCCATTCTGTACTCCCCTTCATCCTCTCAATCGTTTCCGCCACAGAAATACACTCCGTATATCTGCCCTCCCACATAAACTCATTATAATACTTGTAACTCTGCTCTCCTGTCATAAAAGCATTATCAAATGTAGAATTTGCACTCTCATGCACAATCATTTTAAAACCATGCTCAAAACCACATTTGATTGTTGAATCAATACGGTAAACGGTTTGCAATCCAACAACTGCTACTGTGCGGACATTCTTTTCCACCAAATACTCCAACCCCCCGTCCCCTTAAAAGAACTATTTACTGTCTTATCATAAATCTGCTTTCTCGGCCTCTCAGTTCTTTATATTTTTCTGAACTATATACCAAATCTACAATAGCATCTAATAAATCATTTATAAAATCTTCTCGCAGTTCTTGAATATCTTGGAATGCGATACTTACACCATAATGTTCTTTATCTTCATCCAATATATCAAATTTTGTTTTATTATGTGGACGTCTCTAAATAGGGTATCATTTTTCAATAACCTTTCTTTAATGTCCGGTTCCTTCAGATTATTCATATTTCAATCCTTTTGTTACACTCAATCGCTTTATGTCTGCAATGCTATTGCAATCTTTTTACATATTCATAAATTCGTTTCAACATTCCGTCTTTATCTACTCCTAATTCTCCACGGATTTTGTCATCAAATCCCATATACGTATTAAATCCAAGCATATATACAGCCATTGCCATGGATAGCTCGCCATTTTCATCACCATACAATGCTGCTACTTTTCTCAATTCATCGATAACAGTATCATGCGGCACTTCGACCCCGCCTTCTTCATTTACGACAGAATTAATTACCTCTGGCAATACCATACACATCTTATAAAATGCATCTTCTTCACCAGTGAGAATTGCATAAAACTGATCCATACTCACACGCCGAATCAATCTATGCTGTACATTTTTTCCATCAACTTTTGTTGACCATTTTATATTCTGTGATTTCTTTGCAATTGCTTCAACCAACAGACACGCACAATCATCGTCTTCCAAAATCTGTCCTTGCATTTTTATATATGTTTTTGCTGATGATGCAGAATTCATAGTATTGTGTTTATTCTTCATTTCTACATATATTGTATGCACAATATCTCCATCCGGCATTTGTATGCCTTCTGGATTTTTGTAAATAACATCCCAGCCTGCCTGTGGTACTTCGCAGCCTTTGAAATAAGAAAAAATATTCTGATGAAAATATCCTATATCATTATTATTAGACTTATCTCTCTGCCTGAAAATTTCATTATTTACAATTTCTTCCCAGCTTGTACGATACACCGATTTATCAAAAATCAGTTTGATTGGATCAATCAAATTACTATTGAATCGCTTTAAATCATACGATTCAAGCTTTTCCCCATATTTCATAATTGTTGCTCGTACATGCTTCTTAAAATCTTCTTCTGATATAAAATCCAGATTCCACGCCATTTATTTTACCTCCTCTAATGATTTATGTATCTCCAACCCAATTTCATATGCTAAGTTGACAGGAACAGCATTACCAACCTGTTTATACTGAGATTGAACACTTCCACAAAACTGCCATTCATCTGGAAATGTTTGACATCTTGCATTCTCTCGTACTGTAAACGGTCTTGCTTCCAATGGATGACATCTTTCTGTTTGCTTCTGGGATGGTGAAGTCAACACCGTCAATGATGGTTCGTCCAAACTCATTCTCCTAAGAATTCCTGTTCTTCCACCTTCCATATCCCAGCAACTTTTCATATACGCTTTTGCAATCTCTGGATCGATATCCTTCCAATAGCCCCCAGGCGGTACCAATTCAAATATTTTCCTTTTATTCTCTCCGTATGGCACTCCTGGTCCTTTTGGACAATCCAACAAGACATCTCTCAAAACCGGCTTATAATCATGTTCTTTTGGAAATGAGAATGAAATCTTCTCCACTAAATCGTTTCTAATCCCAACAGTGATTAGTCTCTCTCTCTTCTGTGGCACACCAAAATCCCACGCATTTAAAACTCTTTTCTGAATGGTGTATCCTGCCTGTTCAAAAATATTTGTTATCGTTGCATATGTTCTTCCCTTATCATGTGTCAACAATCCTCTCACATTTTCAAATAAAAACATCTTTGGTTGCAATTTCTGCAAAAAAGTTGCATAGTGATAAAAAAGCGTACCTCTTGCATCTTCAAGCCCTAATCTTTTTCCAGCATAAGAAAAAGCCTGACATGGTGCCCCTCCCGAAAGTAGATCCAGTTCTCCTTTTTTTATGTCAAAATAATCTTCCAAATCCAAACAAGAAATATTAGCTATATCATCATGAATAACTCTCCAGTTCGGCCTATTTTTCTTCAAAGATTCTGCTGCATCTTTATCAAACTCTATTAGTCCTAATGATTCAAAACCAGCTTTTTCTATACCTAAAGCCAAACCTCCAGCTCCAGCAAACAGTTCTATGGTTTTAAATGCATCACTATCGATTTGCAGTGGTTCTTCTTTTTGTATCTCTACAACCTCTTCTATCTTACAATTTAATGTAAAACATATTTTTTCTATTGATTCAAATGAAACCGGCTCATTCTTTCCTAATCGAGCTAACACATTAAAACTTATTCCTGACGCTTCCTTTAATTCTGTGCGGTTCATTTTTTTATCTATTAGTAATTTCCATAATTTGTCATAACAAATCGACATCTGAATTCCTCCAAAATCAAAAATAACTCTAATCACATTTTATCATATACTAGATGCAGCAACAAGCAGTTTTCTCACTATATAGTGAGATTCCCTCTTTCCTATTTCTTCTCCTTCATTCTTCCTCTCCTTTCCGTCAATCTAGAAAAATAAGAGCTTTGTAAACTTCTCAATTTCATCATTCTCTTTTTGATATTTCCAGGCAACAGAAAAACCCGTAGAACCGAAGTTCTACGGGTTTTTTATGTTTAAACACACCATTATCTTACGATAACAAATCCATATTAAGATTGTATTACTCGATAACTGTAGCAACACGTCCAGATCCTACTGTACGTCCACCCTCACGATACTTTAATATCATTTTACCTCATATTTTTTATGGTTTTCTCTCCAAAATACAGTGAAAAACGACTGATTTGTACTATTTATTTTTATTTGCCTGATTTCTTGGCACCGTTTTGGCACCGGAAGCCTCAGTCAAAAAGCTTCTCTTCTGCTGTTTATACTCTTCTCTATCAGCTTTAATTTATAGCCAAAAAGCAGCCAGTTTTTCATATAAATAATTTCTAATAACTTTTATCGCCTTTCTTCAAAGGAGAAAACGTAATCTTATTTGCCAAAAGAAAAAGAATTATTATTACAATACCAAATCCCACAAAAAGTGAACTTGTATCAACAACAGTAACTTTGTATATAATACTAATCACAAAAGATACCACTGGCGCGCATGCGTATGTAAGTGAAAATCGAATTGCAGAAACACGTCCTATATATTCTTTAGTAACTTCTTTTACAAATTTCACTTGTACATAAGTAATCATTAATCCCAATGCTGCACCAATTATTATCGAACCGATTAGCAACAGTAATTTTTGAGTTATAGGATTTGCAATATATTTTGAAACAAATGCAATAAAAACATAGTATACACCTAAAACAATTCCACAAAATGTAACAAGTGTATTATTTTTTTTCTCCTCTTTCATTTTTGCAAAAGTCAATGATCCCAAAATAGTACCAATAGTTACGCTTACACTTAGTAATGAAACAATTTTGGCATCCCCACTAAACATTTCTCTTGCAATCGGGGCGAGCAGTGCATCAAATGGAACCACTGCTGAATTAATTAGAATACATAAAAAACATAGTTTTAATAGCTTCTTATGGTCAAATACATAACTAAATCCATCTCTAAGCGAAATTAAATATTCTCTGCCAATTATTCGGTTTGTCTTCTTTTCTTCTTGAACAGAAAATTCTATTTTTACTATAAGCAACGCTGATATTAAAAATATCAAAGCATCTATCGCTAAAGAAATACCTATTCCAAATGAACTAATCACTATGCCTGACAAGCCAGTTCCAACTAATACTGCTATTTTGGTACAAGACACATTGACACTTACACCTTTATCATAATGTTCATTAGGAAGTACATGCTGAATAACTGCTACCCCTGCTGGCATATGAAATGCTTCTATTAATGAAATGGATATTGTCATAAAAACCAATATTAATGGTGAAAGCATGTTTTGTGTATATACATATAATATATACAAAACTAACAGAACTCGAGCTATATCTGAAAGTACTAACACTTTCTTTTTATTCATATTCTCGACTAATGGACCTATAAATGGTTGAATAATTACAGAAGTAGCTTGATTAATACCAAAAATAATCGCAGACCACCCTGCACTATTTGTAAGTAAATATACCAACCATGTAAAAAGTATTGTATCTAATGAATCACCACAGCGGTTAATAATATTAGAAGTCAGCAGATAAACATAATTGTGGTTATGATATAACTCATGTTTATTCATATTTGTTACCTCTCTAATCATAATTTAGATTGTTTAATTTCGCAAGCTATCTTATAAAGATCCTGATGTTTTAAAGCCGCTGCTTTTTCTATAACATTATCAATTTCTGATATATCATTAAGTGATTCCAAATATTTTTTCCATTTTTTCATTTCAACATTATATGCACAGTATCTATTTTCACTTTCAAATGAGCCGTTAATGCAATAACGACTATTACTACATCCTCCTAAGCATCGTTCTGTATAACGACATTCTCTGCAAAATCCTTTTAACTTACTACTATCAAAATTTCTATTCCACTTAAAAGAGTCCGGACTTTCCCAAATCGACTTTAAAGATTTTTCACGAATATTTCCCGCTACTAATGTTTTATCTCTAATAGAAGTACAAGCAACAATATCTCCATTATGCAGAATACCAATTACATGCTTTCCTGCTCCACAACCTGTCCAAGACCAATTATCATTAAGAAAATTCTCATTTACTTTTATATCTTTATTGCTATAATAACCTATGCAATCTGCCAAAACAATTAACAACTTACCTCCAATTTTATTATATGCAAAATCAATAATAGAAAGAATATCTTGAGGTTCTATAAGCCATTCTGGGCGTTTTGCAAAATTCCCCATTGGTAATGCAATCTGTAACTGCCAACTATTAACTCCCAAATCACTTAATAATTGATATAGTTCTTCCAATTCACATATATTTTCTTTATTTATTGAAGTTATTACTGATGTCGAAATATTATTTTTTCTTAATTCTTTCAATGCTTTAATACTTTTATTGAATGATCCCGATCTCCGTATAAAATCGTGAGTTTTTTCAAGACCATCAATACTTAAACAGACACTTCTAATTCCTGATGTTATCGCATTATGAATAAAGTTTTCATCAATCAACCAACCATTTGTAATAATACTTGTTATTATGCCATTATCTACTAATCTTTTCGCAATAATATGCCAGTCACTACGTGTCGTAGGTTCCCCTCCAGATAATGTAATAACTTTTAATCCCAAATCTTTTAATTGGTCACACACCTCAAGAGCTTCTGATGTATTCAACTCATCGGGTAGCGCTTCTGCACAACTTGAACCGCAATGTTTACAACGCATATTACAACCCATTGTTATTTCCCATACAGCTGTAGTTAATTTATTCATATATTCTCTCCTATAATCCTTTTTAAATAAAAAAGACCTACTCTATATTTCTTTTACATAGAGCAAGTCTTTTCTACAAACTACATTCTCACACCTGTTCCGTACATAACTGGTCCAAATAAGTTCTTAGAGGTTTTTAATTCAGAAATCTCTACAAACTCCAAGCTCAATTCTTCAAGATTAAACATTTTTATCCACGTCCCGTTTATTGAATTTATCTTAAGAATACATCTCTTATTTTCAAATGTCAAGTTATTTTCATTATTTTTCCCAAATTTCGAGTTCAAATTCTCGTTTTATTGTAACATATTTTCCATTTTCTACGCATACATCAGATCTCTTAACCACTTATAAATGTCCGTAAAATTGCAAAAGCAACTGGAATCAGTGCTACAACCTTATATTCAATCATTCAAAAAGATTCCAATATTCGATTTGATTTTGCTTTAAGACTTGCAAACGAATTGCAAATTGATGTGAATGAGATATGTTCTGCCAGTCCATTTTCTGACACAATTAAGGAAGAAGAGATTTATCCTACACTTCCAGACGGTTTGAACGGAGCCTTAGACGCAAGTCGTGTAAAGACTTACTTAAAAAATTCTATGTATCCGTTGATGTATCTTTTTGGCAAAAATAGTATGCCTGATGTAGATAATCTACTTACATCATTCTATCAGCTTGATGATGAAGCCAGACAGGAAGTTGTAGAAACAATCCGTCTGAAACTGCAATATCATCGAGATCCGAAACGTGCTGAACAGATCAAGCAGATTAAAGGTTGGTAAAAAATCACTCCTGTGAATGGCAAACATTCGCAGGAGTTTCTTTTTGGGCACCGTTTTGGCACCACTGGTCTTATTTTTCAATTTTAAATTTATCTGTATTTTATCTTGCTGATAAATATTTCGCTATTTCTCTACTTATAATTTTTCAAATCATTCTCTCTTTAAGATACAGAAAAACCCGTAGAACCGAAGTTCTACGGGTATCTTACGTTTAGACACAACGTTATCTTACGATAACAAATCCATATTAAGATTGTATTACTCGATAACTGTAGCAACACGTCCAGATCCTACTGTACGTCCACCCTCACGGATAGCGAATGTAAGACCCTGCTCCATAGCTACTGGATGGATGAGCTCGATTGTCATCTCTACGTTATCACCAGGCATGCACATCTCTGTTCCTGCTGGAAGCTCGCAAACACCTGTTACGTCTGTTGTTCTGAAGTAGAACTGTGGACGATAGTTGTTGAAGAATGGAGTATGACGTCCACCCTCGTCCTTTGTAAGAACGTAAACCTGAGCTGTGAACTTATGGTGACATGTTACTGTACCAGGCTTAGCAAGAACCTGTCCACGAACGATCTGGTCACGGTTAATACCACGGAGAAGTGCTCCGATGTTATCACCAGCCTGAGCCTCGTCTAACTGCTTACGGAACATCTCGATTCCAGTAACAACAGTCTTCTGAACGTCCTCTTTAACACCAAGGATCTCTAACTCGTCGTTGAGGTGAAGTGTACCACGCTCTACTCTACCAGTTGCAACAGTACCACGACCTGTGATTGTGAATACGTCCTCTACTGGCATAAGGAATGGCTTATCTGTATCACGCTGTGGATCTGGGATATAAGAATCAACAGTATCCATAAGCTCCATGATCTTGTCTCCCCAAGGTCCCATTGGATCCTCAAGAGCCTTAAGAGCTGATCCCTGGATGATTGGGCAATCATTGAATCCGTACTCCTCAAGCTGCTCTGTAACTTCCATCTCTACGAGCTCGATAAGCTCTGGGTCGTCAACCATATCACACTTGTTAAGGAATACGATGATGTAAGGAACACCTACCTGACGAGAAAGGAGGATGTGCTCCTTTGTCTGAGCCATAACACCATCAGTAGCAGCAACAACGAGGATAGCACCATCCATCTGAGCTGCACCAGTGATCATGTTCTTTACGTAGTCAGCATGTCCAGGACAGTCAACGTGTGCGTAATGTCTCTTTTCTGTCTCATACTCAACGTGAGCTGTAGAAATTGTGATTCCACGCTCTCTCTCCTCTGGAGCCTTATCAATGTTAGCGAAATCTGTAGCTGTGTTACCAGCGACACGAGCTGCTAATACTGCTGTAATAGCTGCTGTTAAAGTTGTTTTACCATGATCTACGTGACCGATGGTACCAATATTACAATGTGGTTTTGTTCTTTCAAATTTAGCCTTTGCCATTTTGAAACGTCCTCCTTAAACTTTTATGCCCCATGGGCTTTTTTTATAATCTACCGACTGCTTTGATTATACGAAATAATCAAAGTTTTTTCAAGTAAATTTTATGGCAAATCCCCCTTTTTCAAGGGGAAATGCCTTTATTTTTGATTTTTATACCATATATAGTATATATTTCATCATTTGTACTATAAATTGTTTGCTAATTTGCAATTATTTTGCGTGGTTAGCAAGAACCTTGTCCTGTACATTCTTTGGAACCGGCTCATATCTGTCGAAGAACATTGAGTAGTTTCCACGTCCCTGTGTCTTAGAACGAAGGTCTGTAGAGTAACCGAACATCTCTGCAAGTGGTACATATGCATGTACAATCTTTCCACCGCCGAGATCGTCCATACCCTCGATACGTCCACGACGAGAGTTAACATCACCGATAACGTCTCCCATGTACTCCTCAGGCATTGTAACCTCTACCTTCATGATAGGCTCAAGTAATACAGGTGCGGCCTTTGCCATAGCCTCTTTGAAACACATAGATCCGGCAATGTGGAATGCCATCTCTGATGAATCGACCTCATGGTAAGATCCATCATATACTGTTGCATGGATACCAACTACTGGGAATCCACCAAGAGAGCCGGCCTTTGTAGCCTCCTCGATACCTTCGCCGATTGATGGGATGTACTCCTTTGGAATAGCACCACCGACAACCTCTGAATCGAACTTGAAAAGTTCTTCTCCATTGGCATCCATTGGCTCGAAGCGAACCTTACAATGTCCGTACTGTCCACGTCCACCTGACTGCTTAGCATATTTGTATTCCTGATCAACAGCCTTTGTAAATGTCTCCTTGTAAGCAACCTGAGGTGCACCAACGTTTGCCTCAACCTTGAACTCACGGAGAAGACGGTCAACGATGATCTCAAGGTGAAGCTCACCCATACCAGCGATGATTGTCTGACCTGTTTCCTGATCAGTATGAGCACGGAATGTAGGATCCTCCTCTGCAAGCTTTGCAAGAGCCTCACCTAACTTACCCTGTCCAGCTTTTGTCTTTGGCTCGATAGCGAGCTCGATAACTGGCTCTGGGAACTCCATAGACTCAAGGATAACCGGATGCTGCTCATCACAGATTGTATCACCTGTTGTTGTGAATTTAAATCCAACAGCAGCAGCGATATCACCTGAGTAAACCTCATCCAATTCCTGTCTCTTATTAGCATGCATCTGAAGAATACGTCCGATACGCTCTTTCTTATCCTTTGTTGCATTTAATACATAAGAACCTGCCTTACATTTTCCTGAGTAAACACGGAAGAATGCAAGCTTTCCTACGAATGGATCTGCCATGATCTTGAATGCAAGTGCTGAGAATGGTTCATCATCTGATGAATGTCTCTCAATCTCATTTCCATCAAGATCTGTTCCCTTGATTGAAGGGATATCTGTAGGAGCTGGCATGTACTCAACAATAGCGTCAAGTAACTTCTGTACACCCTTGTTACGGTATGCAGAACCACAACATACAGGTACTGCTGTACACTCACATGTTGCTTTACGAAGAACCTTCTTCATATCCTCTACAGATGGCTCCTCACCCTCAAGATACTGCATCATGAGATCGTCATCTAACTCACAGATTTTCTCAATAAGCTCTGTACGGTACTCTGCAGCCTGATCAGCCATATCTCCAAGATCATCAGTAACTGTGATATCGTCACCCTTCTCATCATTGTAGATATAAGCCTTCATCTCGAAAAGGTCGATAATTCCTTTGAAATCGTCCTCTTTACCGATTGGTAACTGAAGTACGATAGCATTTTTTCCTAATCTTGTACGGATCTGATCAACAGCTCCGTAGAAGTTTGCACCTAAGATATCCATCTTATTGATGAATGCCATACGAGGTACATTGTATGTGTCAGCCTGACGCCAAACGTTCTCTGACTGAGGCTCAACACCACCCTTTGCACAGAACACACCAACTGCGCCATCAAGTACACGGAGTGAACGCTCAACTTCTACTGTGAAGTCAACGTGGCCCGGTGTATCGATGATGTTGATACGATGCTCAAGTGCTCCTGGCTTTGGTTTAGTGAACTCTTCAAGTGTCCAGTGACATGTTGTAGCGGCAGAAGTAATTGTAATACCTCTTTCCTGCTCCTGCTCCATCCAGTCCATGGTAGCAGTACCTTCATGAGTATCACCGATTTTATAGTTAATACCAGTATAATAAAGAATACGCTCTGTCAGTGTTGTTTTACCAGCATCGATATGAGCCATGATTCCAATATTTCTGGTTCTCTCAAGTGGATATTCTCTTCCAGCCAAGGTTTTTTCCTCCTATATTTAGTGTCCTATGCACAACCGGGCTCTGTTACAAATCCGGTTTGCTGCATGAATCAAAAGCAAAGCTGTAAGCTTCTTACAGAAACTAGAATCTGTAATGTGCGAATGCCTTGTTTGCCTCTGCCATCTTGTGCATATCTTCTTTTCTCTTAACAGATGCGCCTGTGTTGTTAGCTGCATCCATGATCTCGTTAGCTAATCTCTCAGCCTGAGTTTTCTCTCCTCTGGCACGTGAGAATGCTGTTAACCAACGAAGGCCTAAAGCCTGACGACGATCAGGGCGAACCTCGATTGGTACCTGATATGTGGCACCACCGATACGTCTTGCTTTTACTTCGAGAGCTGGCATTACATTGTTCATAGCCTCTTCGAATACTTCAAGAGCTGGTCTTCCTGTCTTCTCTTCTACTGTAGCAAATGCTCCGTATACAATCTTCTGAGCTACGCCTTTCTTACCGTCTAACATAATGCTGTTAACAAGCTTTGTAACTACTTTGCTGTTGTACATTGGATCTGCTAATACGTCTCTTTTCTGAGTATGTCCTTTACGTGGCACGTTACTTCCCTCCTTAATCATGATATTTGTGGATTAATTCATCGGTACTCACATGTGTCTCTCTAATGTGTTCGTGCGGAATTGTATTCATAAAGTGAAATCCTGCATCTGCAGGTCTAATCCCAACACTAACCTACTTTAGTTCTGTTTGTGATACACAATGTTGCTAAATTATTTAGCAGCTTTTGGTCTCTTTGCGCCGTACTTAGAGCGGGCCTGTTTTCTGTTTGCAACACCTGCAGTATCTAATGTACCACGGATGATATGGTAACGTGTACCTGGTAAATCCTTAACACGGCCACCACGAATCAGAACAACGCTATGCTCCTGTAAGTTGTGTCCCTCACCTGGAATGTATGAAGTTACTTCGATTCCGTTTGAAAGACGAACTCTGGCGATCTTTCTAAGAGCTGAGTTAGGCTTCTTAGGAGTAGCTGTCTTAACAGCTGTACATACACCACGCTTCTGTGGAGAAGAAGTGTTGATTGGCTTCTTCTGGAGAGAGTTAAAGCTTCTCTGAAGAGCTGGTGCTGTAGACTTCTTTACAGATGTCTGACGTCCTTTTCTTACTAACTGGTTAAATGTTGGCATTATTTTCACCTCCTGTTTTATTTTAAGCAGTGCAATCTTATGCACGCTAAAATATTATACAAATCCTTGTCTGTTTTGTCAAGACCAATTTTGTTTTCAATATAATACAAGAAAGAAGTCCGTTTTCCCGGACTTCTTTGTTTTTTGGTTTGTAGCAGCTTCTGTAGCTTAAGTACAAACATCAGTAATTATTCTTCATCAACTGATTCAGCATCTGTATCAATGACTCCGACTGCCTCTTCCTCTGCGAAATCCGCAAAATCATCATCATCAAAATCAAGTGTATCGTCATCGTTTACATCGCTGTCAAGCTTGATATTACGATAAATCTTCATACCTGTTCCTGCCGGGATGAGCTTACCGATGATTACGTTCTCCTTCATACCGATAAGCGGATCAACCTTGCCCTTGATTGCTGCCTCAGTAAGAACCTTTGTTGTCTCCTGGAATGAAGCTGCTGACAGGAATGAGTTGGTTGCAAGAGATGCCTTTGTGATTCCAAGTAATACCTGTGAGCCAACTGCAAGCTCCTTGCCCTCTTCCTCAAGCTTCTCGTTGAGCTCTAAGAAGTCAAGGGCATCAACCATGCTGCCCGGAAGTAAATCTGAATCTCCCGGCTCCTCTACGCGGATCTTCTGTAAGCACTGACGAACTATAACCTCGACATGCTTATCGTTAATCTCAACACCCTGTAAACGGTAAACACGCTGTACCTCGCGGAGCATGTAATCCTGAACCGCACGAACACCCTTAATCTTGAGGATATCGTGTGGATTTACAGAACCCTCTGTAAGCTCATCGCCGGCCTCAAGCTCCTGTCCGTCTACAACCTTGATACGTGAGCCGTAAGGAATGAGGTAAGCCTTTGTCTCGCCTGTCTCGTTGTTTGTAACGATAACCTCACGCTTCTTCTTTGTATCCTTGATTGTGGCAATTCCGCCGAACTCTGTGATAATAGCGAGTCCCTTAGGCTTACGTGCCTCGAAAATCTCCTCTACTCGAGGAAGACCCTGTGTGATATCTCCACCGGCAACACCACCTGTATGGAAGGTTCTCATGGTAAGCTGTGTACCAGGCTCACCGATTGACTGTGCTGCGATAATACCGATTGCTTCACCAACCTGTACTGCCTGACCTGTTGCAAGGTTTGAACCGTAACACTTAGCACATACTCCCATGTGTGAACGGCAGGTAAGTACTGTACGGATCTTAACCTGTGTGATTGGATTACCGTTCTCGTCAACACCCTCTGCCATAACCTTTGCTGCACGCTTTGGTGTGATCATATGGTTGGCCTTAACGATTACATTGCCATCCTTATCGCAGATTGTGTTGCAAGAGAAACGACCTGTAATTCTCTCCTGAAGGCTCTCGATTTCCTCTCGACCCTCCATGAATGCCTTTACAACCATTCCCGGAATCTCACGTCCTGTGCCTGCACAGCAGTCTGTCTCACGAACGATCATATGCTGTGAAACATCTACGAGACGTCTTGTAAGGTATCCTGAATCGGCTGTACGAAGCGCTGTATCTGAAAGTCCCTTACGAGCTCCATGTGCTGACATGAAGTACTCGAGTACGTCAAGACCCTCACGGAAGCATGACTTGATAGGAAGCTCGATTGTACGACCTGTTGTATCAGCCATGAGTCCTCGCATACCTGCAAGCTGTTTGATCTGCTTATCAGATCCACGGGCTCCGGAATCTGCCATCATGAAGATGTTGTTGTACTTATCAAGACCTGTAAGAAGTGCCTTTGTAAGGGCATCATCTGTATCCTTCCATGTCTCGATAACCTCTTTGTAACGCTCCTCATCAGTGATAAGTCCACGCTTGTACTGTCTTGTAATCTTATCTACAGTGTCCTGTGCATCAGCGATCATCTGTGGCTTCTGTGGTGGCACTGTCATATCTGAAATTGAAACTGTCATGGCAGCCTGGGTTGAATACTTGTATCCCATAGCCTTGACATTATCAAGAACCTCTGCTGTTGTTGTAGCTCCGTGTGTGTTGATAACCTTCTCAAGGATCTGCTTGATCTGTTTCTTACCAACGTGGAACTCAACCTCAAACTTGAGTGCATTCTCAGCCTTTGATCTGTCTATAAAACCAAGATCCTGTGGAATATTCTCATTGAATATCAAAAGTCCTACTGTTGTCTCTGTAAAACCTGAAACCTTTGTGCCGTCAGCAAGCTTTACTGTACGGTGTACAAAGATATTCTGGTGAAGAGTAATCTCCTTGTTCTCGTAAGCGAGCATTGCAAGATTAACACTTCCATAGTAACGGCCGAGAAGATCTATCGGTCTGCAAAGCACACGACGGTTTCCGTCTGTGACATCCTCAAACCAGATGAGGTCATATAAGCCAAGCTCAGCCTTTCCTGTATTTTCATCAGGAGTTGTGAGCTTTCTAAGCTCATCAACATCATTGTATACAGTGTCTGATGACACCTGTGCAACCATCTTTGGATCATCCTTGTAATCAGCGAGCTTTCTCATTGTGAGGTAGTAAACTCCAAGGATCATATCCTGTGAAGGAACGGCTACAAGTCCACCATCGGAAGGCTTAAGCAGGTTGTTAGGTGACAGAAGCATGAATCTGCACTCAGCCTGTGCCTCAGCAGTCAGTGGAAGATGTACAGCCATCTGGTCTCCATCGAAGTCGGCGTTGAACGCTGTACATACGAGTGGATGAAGCTTGATTGCCTTACCCTCTACAAGGATTGGCTCGAAGGCCTGGATTCCAAGTCTGTGGAGTGTAGGAGCTCGGTTAAGCATAACCGGATGCTCTTTGATGACGTCCTCAAGGACATCCCATACCTCCGGCTGAAGTCTCTCAACCATCTTCTTTGCACTCTTTATGTTGTGTGCGGTTCCGTTAGCGGCAAGCTCCTTCATAACGAATGGCTTGAAAAGCTCGATAGCCATCTCCTTTGGAAGACCACACTGATAAATCTTAAGCTTTGGCTCTACGCAGATAACTGAACGTCCTGAGTAGTCAACTCGTTTTCCGAGAAGGTTCTGACGGAAACGTCCTCCCTTTCCCTTGAGCATGTCTGAAAGAGACTTAAGAGCTCTGTTTCCGGGACCTGTAACAGGACGGCCACGACGTCCATTGTCGATAAGTGCATCGACAGCCTCCTGAAGCATACGTTTCTCGTTACGAACGATGATATCCGGTGCTCCAAGATCAAGAAGTCTTCTAAGACGGTTGTTACGGTTGATGATTCGTCTGTAAAGGTCGTTAAGATCACTTGTTGCGAAACGTCCTCCATCGAGCTGAACCATTGGACGAAGATCCGGTGGAATAACAGGAATAACCGTCATAATCATCCACTCAGGCTTGTTTCCTGACTCACGGAAAGCCTCTACAACCTCAAGTCTCTTGATGATACGTGCACGCTTCTGGCCTGTAGCATTCTCAAGCTCAGCCTTAAGCTCTGCCGAATCCTTCTCGAGATCGATTGCTGCTAAAAGCTCATGGATAGACTCAGCACCCATTCCTACACGGAATGCTGAGCGGCCATAAGTATCGCATGCCTCCTGGTACTCTGACTCGTTGAGAATCTGCTTGTATGCAAGCTTTGTCTCGCCCGGGTCAAGCACAATATATGAAGCAAAGTACAGTACTCTCTCAAGTACACGTGGAGATAAGTCAAGGATGAGTCCCATACGTGATGGGATACCCTTGAAATACCAGATATGAGATACAGGAGCAGCAAGCTCGATGTGTCCCATACGCTCTCTACGAACGCTTGACTTTGTGATTTCTACGCCACATCGGTCGCAGACAACACCCTTATAACGTATCTTCTTGTATTTACCACAATGACACTCCCAGTCCTTCGTTGGTCCGAAAAATCTTCTCGCAGAAAAGACCGTCTTTTTCAGGCTTTAATGTTCTATAGTTAATGGTCTCAGGCTTTTTAACCTCGCCATGTGACCACTCTCTGATCTTTTCAGGAGATGCTAATCCAATCTGAATCGCATCAAACTGCATTGCCTGATTATTTTCTATATTATTTGTTTCTGGCATTTTGGCACTCCCTTCTAATTATTCTTCGTCATCAAGAACTTCATCAGCAAAAATATCGTCATCCGCTGTCTCAGGAGACTCTTCCTCTTCTATGTCAACAAGCTCTTCGTTGTCATCAAATTCTTTCTTTGAGAAACCATGCTCTGCGAATGACTCACTGTCCTCGAATGCATAGTCCTTATCGTTTCCGATAATTGAGTTGATATCTGTATTACCGTACTCACTTGTCTCGATAAGCTCAACCTCTTCTCTGTTCTCATCAAGTACCTTGACATCCAGACCAAGTGCCTGAAGCTCTTTGAGAAGTACCTTGAATGACTCTGGAATACCAGGCTCAGGGATATTCTCACCCTTGATGATAGCCTCGTAGGTCTTGACACGGCCAACAACATCATCGGACTTCATTGTAAGGATCTCCTGGAGTGTATATGCAGCACCATATGCCTCAAGAGCCCAAACCTCCATCTCTCCGAAACGCTGTCCACCGAACTGTGCCTTACCACCGAGTGGCTGCTGTGTTACTAATGAGTAAGGACCTGTTGAACGTGCATGGATCTTATCGTCAACAAGGTGATGCAGCTTAAGGTAATGCATATGTCCGATAGTTGTCTTTCCATCGAAGCACTCACCTGTTCTACCATCACGAAGCTGTACCTTTCCATCCTTGGAAATCGGAACGCCCTTCCATAAGCTTCTGTGAGCTCTGTTTGTTGAAAGGTATTCCATAACGTCCTCACGGAGTGTATCAACATATTTATCATAGAAGATTTCAGCATCTGCGCTCCAGTATGGATGCTCAGCCTGTAAATCCTTCTCAAGCTCTTCCTTATCGAACGGAAGATTTACGTAATCATTTGCAAGCTCAAGTGTATCCTCGATATCTACCTCGTTTGCTCCGTCAAATACAGGAGTTGAGATATTGAAGCCAAGCGCCTTTGCAGCGAGACTCAGGTGAATCTCAAGGACCTGACCGATGTTCATTCGTGAAGGAACACCGAGTGGGTTAAGTACGATATCCAGTGGACGTCCATTTGGAAGGAACGGCATATCCTCAACAGGAAGCACACGGGAAACGACACCCTTGTTACCGTGACGTCCGGCCATCTTATCACCGACAGAAATCTTTCTCTTCTGTGCAATGTAGATACGTACTGACTGGTTTACTCCCGGAGAAAGCTCATCGCCGTTCTCTCTTGTAAATACCTTGGCATCAACAATGATACCGTAAGCACCATGAGGTACCTTAAGTGATGTATCACGAACCTCTCTTGCCTTCTCACCAAAGATGGCACGAAGAAGTCTCTCCTCTGCTGTAAGCTCTGTCTCACCCTTTGGTGTAACCTTTCCTACAAGGATATCACCGGCACGAACCTCTGCACCTACACGGATGATACCTCTCTCATCAAGGTCCTTGAGTGCGTCGTCGCCGACACCAGGGACATCACGTGTAATCTCCTCAGGTCCGAGCTTTGTATCACGTGACTCTACTTCATATTCCTCGATATGAACTGATGTATACACATCATACTCTACGAGACGCTCTGAAAGAAGAACGGCATCCTCGTAGTTGTATCCTTCCCATGTCATGAATCCGATAAGCGGGTTCTTTCCAAGAGCAAGCTCTCCCTGACTTGTTGAAGGACCGTCTGCGATAACATCGCCTGCCTTAACCTTGTCACCCTTAAATACGATAGGTCTCTGGTTGTAGCAGTTTGACTGGTTAGAACGAGAGAACTTTGTAAGGATATACTCTCTCTTATTTCCGTCATTCTCTTTTATGATAATGCGGTTTGACTCTGAAGATAATACCTCTCCGTCTGCCTTTGCAACTACGCAGACACCTGAGTCAACTGCGGCCTTTGTCTCAATACCTGTACCAACTACAGGAGCCTCTGTGGTCAGAAGCGGAACGGCCTGACGCTGCATGTTTGATCCCATGAGGGCACGTGTAGGGTCATCGTTCTGCAAGAATGGAATCAGCGCTGTAGCTACTGAGAATACCATCTTTGGAGACACATCCATATAATCAAATGCTGACTTATCGTACTCCTGAGTTTCCTCTCTGTAACGACCTGAAACTGAGTTACGTATGAAATGTCCTTCGGCATCAAGCTTCTCATTAGCCTGTGCTACGTGGTAGTTGTCCTCCTCGTCGGCTGTCATGTATACAACCTCTTCTGTGACTACCGGGTTCTTAGGATCAGTCTTGTCAATCTTACGGTATGGAGCCTCTACGAAGCCATACTCATTGATTCTCGCATAGCATGCAAGTGAGTTGATAAGACCGATGTTTGGTCCCTCAGGAGTCTCTACAGGACACATACGGCCGTAGTGAGTGTAATGTACATCTCGAACCTCGAATCCGGCACGGTCTCTTGAAAGACCACCAGGTCCAAGTGCTGATAAACGTCTCTTGTGAGTAAGCTCTCCAAGAGGGTTGTTCTGATCCATGAACTGTGAAAGCTGTGAAGAACCGAAGAATTCTTTAACAGCGGCAGTTACAGGCTTTATATTGATAAGTGACTGAGGTGAAATTCCCTCTAAGTCCTGTGTAGTCATTCTTTCACGAACAACACGCTCCAGTCTTGAGAGACCGATACGGTACTGGTTCTGTAACAGCTCTCCAACCGCACGGATACGTCTGTTTCCAAGATGATCGATATCGTCATCTGTTCCTGCGCCCCACTCTAAGTGCATATTGTAGTTGATAGTTGCGAAGATATCCTCTTTAGTAATATGCTTTGGAATAAGGTCAGATATATCTCTCTTTATAGCCTCGATTCTATCCTCAAGAGAATCATACTCCTCGAGAATCTGAGCGAGTACCGGATAGTAAACAAGCTCGGTAACACCGATAGACTTAGGATCCTCAAGCTCAGGAATCCAGCTTCTGATGTCAACCATCATAGAAGAAAGAATCTTGACATTTCTTGTCTCTGTCTGAATCCATAAAGCAGGAACGGCAGCGTTCTGGATCTGTGTGGCAAGCGCACGGTCAACAACAGTACCTGCCTCAGCGATAACCTCTCCTGTAGAAGGATCCACTACGTCCTCAGCTAAAACCTGTCCACTGATACGGTTCTTTAAAGCAAGCTTCTTATTAAACTTATAACGTCCTACCTTGGCAAGGTCATATCTTCTAGGATCGAAGAACATTGCTGTGATAAGGCTCTCTGCACTCTCAACTGAAAGTGGCTCGCCCGGACGAATCTTCTTATATAACTCTAATAAACCAGCCTCATAGCTTCCCTGTGGCTCACGCTCTGTGATTGCAGGGTCCTTGCTGAATGATGCCTGGATCTTTGGCTCATCTCCGAACATATCGAGAATAGCCTGGTTTGTACCTACTCCAAGTGCACGTAAAAGTACTGTGATAGGTACCTTACGTGTTCTGTCTACTCTTACATAAAAAACGTCGTTAGAGTCTGTCTCATACTCAAGCCATGCACCACGGTTTGGAATAACAGTACAAGAATACAGGGTCTTTCCGAGCTTATCATGAGCAATTCCGTAATAAATACCAGGAGAACGAACTAACTGACTGACAATAACTCGCTCTGCACCGTTGATTACGAATGTACCGGTCTCTGTCATTAAAGGCAGATCACCCATGAAAATTTCATGCTCATTAATCTCATCTGTCTCTTTGTTGTGAAGTCTGACTTTAACCTTTAAAGGAGCTGCGTATGTTGCATCTCTTTCCTTGCACTCAGGAATTGTATACTTTACATCATCTTCGCATAATGTAAAATCTACAAAATCAAGACTAAGCTTTCCGCTGTAATCTGTGATTGGAGAGATATCCGCAAAAGCTTCCTTGAGACCTTCGTCTAAGAACCACTGATAAGAATCCTTCTGGACCTCAATCAGATTTGGCATCTGCAGAACCTCTTTTTGTCTTGAGTAACTCATACGCATGCTTTTTCCGGATGTGACCGGACGTATTCTGTTTTTCTCCATTGACGTTTCACCTCTCGTTTTTATTTTAATCTAGCAAGTATCTAGATAATGATTCAAAAACCACCCCAGTTACTATATCTTGTGGTTTTTCTCTTGTGCACATATTTGCGAATGCATTTTAGTGTAATTTACCTATTGACAAATTTGCATCATTTAAAAAATTGCATAAAAATGCCACTGCACCACAATAGTGCAACGTATACTATACAACAAATCACCGACAATTGCAAGTACTTTTTTTATTTTTTCATTCGCCGTCGGATAGGCTACGAGCAGAGGTCCCAAAAATGCTCAGGCATTTTCGGGACGCGCTCCGACTGTCGCGCAATAAAAAACATAAAAAAAGAGCACGACGACG
>ENA-OQJG01000036-OQJG01000036.1-human-gut-metagenome-genome-assembly--contig:-NODE-36-length-21648-cov-2.923842_pt1 | contig 21648 bp, 23 predicted proteins | sample MGYA00242601_ERZ504767 | MGnify/ENA primary metagenome ERZ504767 (study PRJEB26092, sample SAMD00036362) | human gut metagenome | host: Homo sapiens | study: EMG produced TPA metagenomics assembly of... | reverse complement strand
TCCGAAAATCAGTTTGGAACGGCCGAAAAAGGTTATTGGAAGTAATACGGTGGAATGTATGAAAAGTGGAATCATTTATGGGACTGCTGCCTGTATAGATGGCTCCATTGCCAGCATTGAGAGAGAATTGAAAGAAAAAGCGGCAGCTATTGTTGCGACCGGGGAGGCTGCGAAGTATATCGTTCCCCATTGCGGTCGGAATATGTTTTTAGATGAAAATTTATTGTTGAAAGGTCTAAAACTCATATATGAAAAGAATCAGAAATAGTGCTTTAGATGGCGGTTTTAAATATAACCGCCATCCAGACCGATGATTTGACCGGTCAGATAGGAAGGACTGTTGACAAGATTCCATACCAAATCAGCGACTTCCTGCGGTGTGCCGAAACGCCCCGCAGGAATTTCTTCTTCAAAGGCAGATTTTTCTTCTGCGCTCAGTTGGCATTCATGCTCGTCTCAATCGCCCCACATGCGATAGCATTTACCTGAATATTACTTGGAGCAAGCTCTTTGGCAAGCGCCCGCGTAAGCCCGTGGATACCGGATTTTGTTGCGGAATAGGCAGCTTCGCAGGAGGCGCCGACTGTTCCCCACATCGAGGATATGTTGATAATCTTACCGGATTTTTTTGTACACCATTTTTGGAATTGCTTCACGGGAGCAGTAAAATACAGAGTAAGGAACCAATACCGGAGCCGTTTGAGAAGAGGCGTATCAATGAGGTGAGGGCAGCGGAATCAAGGAGCGTGTACGGACAGAGCGTGACGTCAGCAGCAACAGAACCTGCTGCAAAAGCGCCTGCTGTTAATGAGCAACTCACAGATAACACATCAAAGCTGCAGACTGCTAAAGCATCTGCATCTGCGCTTGTTGCAGGCACCGGCAATTCAGTGGAACTAACGCCTGAAACTTCCACCGCGTATGAACCTGCACAGGCTGTCACCGGCACCCAGCAGACACTTGGGGATTACGACAAGGTTTTTCTTACAGAAAGCGCCAAGAAACAGTTTTCCATCATAGGCCAGCTCTTTAAGACCTACTGGCTGATAGAGTTTGAGGACAAGCTTTATATCATAGACCAGCATGCAGCCCATGAAAAGGTACTGTATGAAAAAACGATGGCAAGACTGGCCAATAAGGATTTCACATCACAGCTCATAAGCCCTCCGATTGTCATGACACTTGATGCCAGGGAATGTGAGATGCTTGAGAAATACAGGCCGCAGATAGAACAGTTTGGCTATGAGGTGGAGCATTTTGGCGGCAAGGAATACATGATCAGTGCAATTCCAGATAATTTGTTTAACATAGATATGAAGGATCTGTTTATAGAGATGCTCGATGATTTTTCCAATGCGACAGGCAGGCAGACTCCTGATATCATCACGGAAAAGGTCGCATCCATGTCGTGCAAGGCAGCAGTCAAGGGCAATGACAAGCTTACTCTTCCTGAGATAAATAAGCTGATAGATGAGCTTTTGTCACTCGACAATCCTTACAACTGCCCACACGGCAGACCAACCATCATCTCTATGAGCAAATATGAGATAGAAAAGAAATTCAAACGTATCGTATGACAACATACACATTTGGACTGAGGTGCAATATGACACAAAAACCGATGATTGTCCTGACAGGACCGACAGCAGTAGGAAAGACAGCTCTATCGATTGAGCTTGCAAAAAAAATAAATGGTGCTATAATATCCGCGGATTCCATGCAGGTATACAAATACATGGATATAGGCTCTGCGAAGGTTACAGTCGATGAGATGGACGGCATAAAGCACTATCTGATAGATGAGCTTGAGCCATCTGACGAGTTCAATGTATTTATCTTCAAGGATATGGCAAAAAAAGCACTTAATGAGATATACGAAGCAGGAAAGATACCGATAGTTGTCGGCGGCACCGGCTTTTATATACAGGCACTTTTGTATGACATTGATTTCAAAAAGCAGGATGTGGATGAGGCATACAGAAAGAGCCTGTACGACTTTGCTAACGAGCACGGAAACCATGCACTGCATGAAAAGCTTAAGGATATCGACCCTGCATCCTACGAGAGCATCCATGAGAATAACGTAAAGCGCGTCATCAGGGCAATTGAATACTATCACACCTGCCATGAGCCGATTTCAAAGCACAATGAGACTGAAAGAGCCAAGCAGTCTCCATACAGCTTTGCCTATTTTGTACTGGATGATGTAAGACAAAGGCTTTATGAGCGGATAGATAAGAGAGTTGATATCATGGTTTCAAACGGACTTGTCGATGAGGTGAAAAAGCTAAAGGCAATGGGCTGTACAAGCGATATGGTATCCATGAAGGGCATAGGATATAAGGAAATCCTTGCATATCTCGATGGAGAATATTCACTTGATGAGGCTGTGGACAAGGTAAAACTTGAGTCAAGGCGTTTTGCAAAGAGACAGCTAACCTGGTTTAGGAGAGAAAAAGATACCATATGGATAGAAAAAAATGAATATTACATATGATAATAATAAAATATTAAATAAAATAACAAGAAATTTTAGACAGAAAGAGGATTATAATTTGTTAGATACCAATGAAGCCATTTACAGGCAGTATGAGACACTTGGAATATCAAAGGAGGTTTTGGATTTCGGAACCTCTGTAGAAAAGGAGCTTAAGGAGCGTTTTGACAAAATAGACACAAATGCTGAGTATAATCAGCTTAAGGTCATAGCCGCCATGCAGAAAAACAAGGTGAGCGCAGAGTGCTTCCAGGCATCAAGCGGCTACGGCTACAATGACCTCGGAAGGGATACACTTGAGAGAGTGTACGCAGACTGTTTTGGCGCAGAAGATGCACTTGTAAGGCCTCAGATCACCTGTGGCACACATGCACTTGCACTTGCACTCATGTCAAACCTGCGCCCGGGTGATGAGCTTTTAAGCCCTGTCGGAAAGCCTTACGATACACTTGAAGAGGTAATAGGCATACGCCCTTCAAAGGGCTCACTTGCTGAGTACGGCATAACATATGCGCAGGTTGACCTACTGCCTGATGGTGAGTTTGACTATGACGGAATAAAGAAAGCCATCAATGAAAAAACGAAGCTTGTCACAATCCAGCGCTCTAAGGGCTATGCTACAAGACCTACACTTTCGGTCAAAAGAATAGGCGAGCTCATTGCCTTTGTAAAGAGCATAAAGCCTGATGTGATCTGTATGGTCGATAACTGCTACGGTGAGTTTGTTGAGGATACAGAGCCTATCCAGGTTGGAGCGGACATGATGGTTGGCTCGCTGATCAAAAATCCGGGAGGCGGACTTGCACCAATCGGAGGCTATATTGTCGGCAAAAAGGAATGTGTTGAAAATGCCGCATACCGTCTCACATCTCCGGGACTTGGCAAGGAGGTTGGAGCTTCACTCGGAGTCATCCAGTCATTTTATCAGGGCTTTTTCCTTGCACCGACTGTCGTAAGCGGAGCATTAAAGGGAGCAATCTTTGCCGCAAAAATCTATGAAAAGCTTGGTTTTAAGGTAGTCCCTGACGGTACTGAAAGCCGCCACGATATCATACAGGCTGTAGAGTTCAATAACCGCGATGCCATGATAGCCTTCTGCGAGGGCATTCAGGCAGCAGCACCTGTAGACAGCTATGTGACCCCTGAGCCATGGGCTATGCCGGGCTATGACAGTGATGTCATCATGGCAGCAGGCGCATTTGTGCAGGGCTCATCCATTGAACTTTCTGCCGATGGCCCTGTGAAGCCGCCATATGCGGTTTATTTCCAGGGAGGACTCACATGGTACCATGCAAAGCTTGGAATTTTGATGTCTTTACAAAAACTTTATGAGAGAAATCTTGTTAAGCTTGATTAGGTGTGCTACAATTAACTGAAAACTTTGCTTAAATCCGTTGTCAATCGCCTGGGAGAAGCGAAAGGGATTAATGCATAATAACAAAACAATTAAAAATCTGCCGGCTTCAGAGCGACCATATGAGAAATTTTTATCGCTTGGAGCATCAGGCCTGTCAGACGCTGATTTACTTGCCATCATTATAAAGACCGGCACAAGGGACAAGACTGTGATTGATATTGCACAGGACATACTTTCCGGCAGGCATGGCAATCTGCTCAATCTCTATGAGATGTCCTATGAGGAGCTTCTTAGTATCCCCGGGATAGGGCAGATAAAAGCTATACAGCTTAAAGCGATAGCAGAGCTGTCGCTTCGCATAGCAAAGACAAAAAAGGTTCAAAGCATCAGAATGAATAATCCTCAGACAATAGCTGACTACTATATGGAGCAGATGAGGCATCTCACAAATGAAGTCGTCATTTGTGCCTATTTTGATGTAAAAAGCAGATTCTTAGGAGACAAGTTCATATCCAAGGGTTCACTAAGCTCATCTGTAGTGGACATAGGCTCCATCATCAGGACCGCCCTGGACAAAAATGCATCAAAACTTGTTTTATTGCACAATCATCCAAGCGGAGATTGTACTCCCAGCAGAAATGATATTGCTGTCACAGACAGATTAATTGAGGGCTCAGGGATTTTTTCCATAGAGCTTTGTGACCATATCATAATCGGAGATAACGAATATTATAGCTTCTATGAAAATAAACTTATATAAACAGAAGACGAGGTAGAATTATTATGAGCAACAACGTTTACGGAATTGATCTGGGAACAAACAATTTCAAGGTATACTCAAAGGCTACAGGCAAGACAATGCTTGAGAAAAACACAATAGCCGTAATAGACAAAAATCAGATATATGCATATGGAGACCGTGCATATGCCATGTATGAAAAGGCGCCTGAGACAATCAACGTCATATTTCCTGTTGTAGAGGGAGTTATTGCTGACTATAATCTGCTTCAGACTATGATTTTTGACTTTTTGGAGCACAAGACAAAGGCACGTATCAAAAATGCCGAGTTCATCATCGCTGTGCCGACAGATATCACAGATGTAGAGAAAAGAGCATTCTACGAGCTCTTCTATAAGAGCAAATCAAAGCCTAAAAAGGTTATGCTCTGTGAGAAGCCTATCGCTGATGCTGTAGGTCTTGGAATAGATGTAAACGAGCCAACCGGTGTCATGATAGTAGATATGGGCGCTGACACAACAGAGACATCCGTTATTTCACTCGGTGGCCTGGTGCTTAGTGACCTGCTTCATTTCGGTGGCAACAGACTTGACGAGTCAATTATCTCCTTTGTGCGAAAGGAGTTCAATCTTGTAATCGGACAAAAGACTGCAAAGCTGTTGAAGGAGACTATAGGCTCTGCACTTCCGGGAAGAGAGGACAGTATGGTCGTAGTGGGACGTGATGTGGTAAGCGGCCTGCCTATTGAGATGGAAATTGGTTCAAAGATCGTTTACGAGGCTATGAAGTCAAACCTTGAGTCTATATGCACATCAATAAAAATGATTCTTGAGAAGACTCCGCCTGAGCTTGCAAAGGATATCATCCATTCAGGCATTTATATCACAGGAGGCGGCTCACAGCTTGCAGGACTTGACCAGCTCTTTGAACAGATTACAGGTATAAAGGTCATCTGCTCAGAATGTCCTGAGGAAAGTGCAGTACGCGGGCTCGTACAAATAGTTTCTGATTCAAAATATAAGAGACTTCCGTTCAGCATCAAAAAATAATAACCGAGGTTAATATGAGTAAGAATTTTCGCAATCGAAAGAGAAAGCACAATAAAAAGCTTCCTGCAAGATACACACTGTTGATTATGACAGCAGTCTGCTTTGTGACCATGCTGCTAAGCCTTACCTTAAATATTTCCGGTGGTCCTTTAAAGACTGTTGCCGGATATGTATTCATCCCAATGCAGAAGGGTATAAACAGCTTTGGAATCCACATTTCAGATAAGGTTACAGAAATACGCACATTAAAAAATGTCAAGGCTGAGAATAAAAAGCTCAAGGCCGAGGTAGAAGAGCTCACAACACAGCTCACAACAAACAAACTTGAACAGTATGAGCTTGACAATTACAGACAGCTTCTGGATTTGGATGCCAAATATCCATCATATCCCAAGGTCGCTGCCAGTGTCATAGCAAAGGACAGCGGAAACTGGTTTTCTACCTTTACTATCGACAAGGAAAAAAGGATGGAGTGGATGTAGGCATGAATGTGCTGGCGGGAAGCGGACTTGTAGGTATTGTTACCGATGCTGGCGATAATTTTGCCAAGGTACGCTGTATCATAGATGATGCCAGCAAAGTCAGTGGCATGGTTTCCACCACGGAGGACAACCTCACCGTCAGTGGCAATATAAAAACCATGAACGATGACAAGGTAATTACCTTTACGGAGTTAAAGGATGATGACAACAAGGTGAAAGAGGGCGATCCTGTTGTTACCTCATACGTGTCAGACCGTTACCAGCAGGGCATACTGATTGGCTATGTGACAAAAATCGAAAATAATTCCAACAATCTGACAAAATCCGGCACTATCACACCGGTTGTAGATTTTGAGCATATCGAAAATGTCATGGTCATAACACAGCTTAAGCAGACCGGTGACACTAAGACAGCTGACAACACCGAAAGTGCAGAAACAGCCGGTGACAGCCAGACTGAAAATTCAACTGAAAATAAGTAAGGAGCAGCATGAGACGTAGAATTGTTTTATTTATAATAATAACTTTATGCTTTGTATTACAGACCACGCTGTTTAAGACTCTTTCCTTTGCCAATATCTCACCAAACCTGTTGATTATAGCCGTATCATCCTTTGGCTTTATGCGTGGAAAAAAGGAAGGACTGTGGGTAGGCTTCTTTTGCGGCCTGCTTATTGACATATTTTGCGGAAAATATATAGGACTGTATGCTTTAATATATATGTATATCGGTTTTATCAATGGATTATTCCAGAAAAGATTCTATCCTGACGATATAAAGCTTCCTATGCTTCTGATAGGAGGCAGCGATTTGTTTTACAATCTGGTAGTATACTTTTTCATGTTTTTACTGCGTGGCAGATTTAACTTTTTGTACTATCTGAAGTCAATTATCATACCTGAATTTGTATACACAATGGTTATCAGTATACTTTTGTATCTGGTATTTCTTAAGGTAAACCAGAAGCTAGAAGCATACGAGAAAAGGAGAGCAAAGAAATTTGATTTATGATATAAAAGATTTTCTGAAGAAATTTTTCAGCTCAAGACTTTTTGTATTGGCAGCAGTAATTATTCTCATGTTTGTCCTGCTTGCCGAAAGAGTCTTTACCCTTCAGATTATTAAAGGTGCAGATTATCAGAAAAACTTCATAATGCTGATTAAAAAGCCGCTGTCCATAGAGGCATCAAGAGGCAATATATACGATGTAAATGGTGAGCTGCTTGCTTACAATCAGCTTGCATACTCTGTAGTCATCTCAGACAACGGCAGCTATTCATCTACGAAGGAGCACAATCGTCTTTTAAACAAAGAGCTTAATGAAATTATCAATGTGATAAAAAACAATGGCGGCTCCATATACAATGATTTTCCGGTTGTTTTAAACGATGATGGTACATACAGCTTTACATTCACATCTGAAACCTCAAAAAAGAGATTTCTGTCAGATGTGTTCGGAAAGAAATATGATAAACTCGAATACAATAAAGCACTTGGATTTGACGAGGCAAATGCCAGCGCCCAGAATATTATTGATTTTCTAAGCTCTGACCAGAATGAATGCTTTGATATAAGCAGCAAGTATGATACACAGGCCACTTATGATATTGTAGTGATGAGATATGCCATAAAACAGAACCGATTCACTAAATACAAAACCACTACTATTGCAAAGGATGTAAATGATTCGATAGTAGCATATGTCAATGAGCATTCAGATACTCTTACCGGCATATCAATTGAAGAGGATACCATCCGCAAGTATAACTATCCTGAATATATTTCATCGCTCATAGGATATACAGGCAAGATATCTACCGACGAGTATAATGAGCTGTCAAAGGATGATGACTCATATACACAAAATGATATGGTAGGTAAGTCAGGCTTAGAGCAGTACTATGAGAGCTATCTGCGAGGCAAAAACGGTGAAAAACAGGTCTATGTAAACAATGTCGGTAAGATAAACGAGGTAATAAGTCAGAAGAATCCTGTTTCCGGAAATGATGTCTACTTAAGTATTGACATCAAGCTGCAGGAGGCCACATACAAGCTGTTAGAGCAGGAGATAGCCGGAATTGTTTACTCCAAAATAAAATCCGGTGAAATACCTATAAGTGATGTTTACTTTGCACTGATCAACAACAATGTAGTTGACCTGACACATTTCAATGCATCAGATGCATCAGCAACTGAGCAGGCTATATACAATTCCTTCAGCGGTCAGCTGCAGGATGCATTATCCACTATTGACAGCGAGCTTGAAAGTGGTACCTCAGGCACTGCCTCCATGTCGGAGCAGACACTTGATTATTTTACATGTGTTATGTCAGTGCTAAACGATGATGGACTGCTGTTGAGCAAACAGATAGATACCTCTGATTCCACATATGCCTCATGGAAGGCTGGCACACTCTCACCGCGTGATTATCTCAAATACTGCATTTCAAAGCAGTGGATAGACATCACAAAGCTTGATGTGGACCAGAAGTATGCTGATTCAAGCGAGATTTACACAGCACTCTGCTCGTATATCAGGGATGCCATGACTGACAATAAAGACTTTGCCAAAATTATATACAAATATATGGTAAATTCCGGAGCGGTCACTGGACAGCAGCTGTGCCTTCTGCTTTTTGACCAGGGTGTACTCGATTATGACGATGCAACAGTAAGCAACATTGCCAATGGCTCCATCAGTCCATATGCATTTCTTATGGACAAAATAAACAATATAGAGATAACACCTGCACAGCTTGCCCTTGACCCATGTACAGGCTCCTGTGTCATAACTGATGTAAAGACAGGACAGCTAAAGGCTTTAGTCAGCTATCCGGGCTATGACAACAACAAGCTTGCAAACACTGTAGATGCTGATTACTACCAGTCTCTCAGAGAGGACAAGTCTAATCCGCTATGGAATTATGCAACCCAGGAGCAGACTGCACCGGGATCTACCTTCAAGATGGTATCAAGCACCGCAGGTCTTGCCGAGGGAGTCATTGATACTTCGTCAAAGATTAATTGTACCGGAATATTTACAGAAATCAGCAATCAGCCAAAATGCTGGATTTATCCTGGAGCACATGGTATGGACAATGTATCTGAAGCTTTAAGAGATTCATGTAACGTATTCTTCTACACAACAGGCTTCAGGCTTGCAAGCAAGGACACCGGTTCATATGACGATGAAAACGGTATGAAATACATACAAAAATATGCATCTATATACGGACTGGACCAGAAATCAGGTGTTGAGATAGTAGAAAAGACGCCGTCCATTGCCACACAGTATCCTGTTATGGCAGCCATCGGACAGAGTAATAACAACTTTACGACTATTTCTCTTTCAAGATATGTGACAGCAGTTGCTTCCGGAAAGCTTTATGACTATAAGCTGATGAACAAAATTGTTGATGCAGACGGCAAAACAGTCAAGCAGTATGATTCAAAATCAACCGATATATCAGGCACACTCACTCAAAGCCAGTGGGATGCCATCCATCAGGGAATGCGTATGGTGGTCGAAGACCTGCACGATGTATTTGGCGGCTTTACAGGCGTTGAGGTGTCCGGTAAGACAGGAACAGCACAGCAGGTTGAGACAAGACCAAACCATGCACTGTTTGTAGGATACGCTCCATCAAGCGATCCTGAAATTACAATAGCTACACGTATATCATATGGATACAGCTCACACAATGCTGCAGCTGCATCCAGAAATATAATTTCATATTATTATAATCTGGAGTCACTTGACAATTTACTCGCAGTCAAGGCTGAGGGTGTAAACCCATCAGGCTCAAGTGCCAGAACAGACTAGGAGGTTTATTTTTGTGAGTGAAGCAATAGTTTTCACTTCAGGAAAAGGCGGTGTTGGAAAAACTACGGTTATTTCCAATATCGGAGTTGAACTTTCACAGTTAGATAAAAAAGTCATCATGCTCGATACAGACATGGGACTTCGCAATCTGGACCTGGTAATGGGAATAGAGGACAAGGTCAATTACAATATCCTCGACATCTTAAACCGCTCCTGCCGTATCAGACAGGCAATCATACGCAATAAAAAGTATCCCAATCTATATGTAATTCCTGCAGCACCTTCCATGGATACGTTATGCAGCTATGAGGCACGCTTCAAGATACTTATAGAGGAGCTTAAAGCAAGCTTTGATTATTGTCTGATAGATTCTCCGGCGGGTATCGACAGTGGCTTTTGGTTTTCAGTCTCTCCTGCAGACCGTGCGATAGTAGTTACCACACCGCATGTATCTGCCATACACGATGCAAGGCGATGCATAAGCCTGCTCGACAGCGCACATCTTGACGATATATCAGTCATTGTTAATGCATATGACAAGCATATGGTAAGAAGGCATCAGATGATATCCGATAATGATATTACAGCACTTCTTTCAACCAGGATTATTGGCACTATTCCATATGACAAAAGTGTTATCATTTGCCAGAACAGAGGAATACCTGTCCGTGAGGCCAAAAGCAGGCTTGGTCCTGTATTTGCCCGAATATCCGGTCAGATAATCCATTCCTCTGACGATATGAGAGGTGCCGCTGTATGATGCATAAATTTTCCAAAACAGGAGAATACGCCAAGAAAAGGCTTAAAATAGCACTTGCAGAAGATAGAAGCACAATATCTGCTTCTGACAATATGACACAGATTAAAAAAGAAATAAAAAGCGTGATACAAAGACATATGAATATAAACGATGAAGCTTACGAAGTCCGGATTATCATGCGCGACAAAAAATCAATTAATAACCTTTAATAAAATACCTTTGACCATCATATCATTAGTATTAGAATTAAGATTACAGAGATAACAGATAGGAAGTAACAAAATGCTCAAACAGTACAGACTAAAGAATTATCACTTTCAATTAGTAGTATACATAATAGCTTTGTCGATTATAGGCATCCTGCTGATAGGCAGTGCCAAGCACTCCGTACAAAGCAAGCAGATAATAGGCTTTGTAATGGGACTGACTATTATGATAGTGCTTTCCCTTATAGATTACACATTTCTGCTCAAATTCGTGTGGATATACTATGCCGGAATGATTGTGCTGTTGTTACTTGTTCTATTTGCAGGTGATGATGCAAAGGGTGCACAGCGCTGGTTTGAGATCGCAGGTATCAGATTCCAGCCGTCAGAGATTGCGAAAATTATACTTATTTGTTTTTTGCTTATTTCTTTTCCAGGTTTGAGGATAGTATAAACACAGTAAGGACTCTGGTATTATCTGTAATTTTTGCCGGTATCCCTTTATTCCTTATCTTAAAGCAGCCGGACAACTCAACGACAATTCTTACTGCATTAATTTTCGCTACACTCTTGTTTATTAGCGGATTAAGTTATAAAATAATAATGCCGGTACTTGGAGTTTCAGTACCGATAGTTTTGATAGTGATAAGCTATATATATACACATGCCGATGCACTCATCAAAAAAGGCTTTTACCCTGCTACACGTATAATGTCGTGGCTTGACCCAACAAATTACGCTGATACAGCAGCACAGCAAAGAAACTCTATCTGGGCTATAGGCTCAGGACAGTTGTTTGGCAAGGGACTTAACAACTCTGTTGTAACCTCTATGAAGAACACCAACTATATCATAGAGCCTCAAACAGATTTTATATTTGCTGTTGCCGGAGAGGAGCTTGGCTTTATTGGTACAATCAGTATAATAATTCTTTTGCTTCTTATTGTAATTGAGTGTATACTTATAGCAAGGAAGGCAAAGGACACAAGCGGAAAGCTCATATGCTGTGGCATGGGAGCACTTATAGGCTTTCAGGCCTTTATCAATTTGTGCGTAGCCACAGGTCTTATGCCCAATACCGGTATGACTCTTCCATTTGTCAGTTATGGACTTACGTCACTTGTTTCACTGTACATGGGAATGGGAATTGTCCTGAATGTTGGATTACAGCCGAAGAAATATTCATAGGGAGGTTAGCAATGAACATAGGATTAGTTGCACATGATTCAAAGAAAAAACTGATGCAGAACTTCTGCATAGCATACAGAGGTATCTTAAGCAAAAATAATTTGTACGCCACAGGCACCACAGGACGTCTGATAGAGGAGGTTGCAAACCTCTCAGTACACAAATATCTTGCAGGACACTTAGGAGGCATCCAGCAGCTTGGAGCACAGATTGAGCACAATGACATAGATCTTGTCATCTTTCTGCGTGATCCATTAAAGCCTAAGCCACATGAGCCTGAGGTAAACAGTATTTTCCGTATTTGTGATGAGCATAATATACCACTTGCCACCAATCTGGCTACAGCAGAGCTGCTCATTTTATCATTGGACAGAGGAGATCTTGACTGGCGTGAGATGTACAAGTAAACAAAGAATTAAACGACTGCTATGTCTGACATGCATAGCAGCGGTTTTTATGACCGGCTGTGGTACAAAGATTGAGAATGCATATGATACTTATTCCACAGATTATATAAATGGATACAACGGAAGTAATTATTTTGCGTCCAACCTTTGCGTCACAAATGATGTCAATTTTGGTCAGGACAATATGCAGTTTGCAAAAACCGCAGAGGGAGCCGGAGCCTTTAATATAGACACTCATCAGGTGCTGTATAGCCAGAATCTGTTTGAAAAGCTCTATCCTGCAAGCACTACAAAGATTTTAACTGCATACATAATTCTTAAAAACTGTGATTTAAATGCGACAGTCACAGTAAGCCATGACGCTGCAAACCCTGGCCATTCATCATCGGTATGTGGCCTAAAGGAGGGCGATGTCATTACAGTGCAGGACTTATTGTATGGGCTCTTACTTGAGAGTGGCAATGATGCGGCAATAGCACTGGCAGAGTACTGCAGTGGTTCTGTAGAAGAATTTGCCAAGCTGATGAACAGCACTGCAAAAAGTTTTGGTGCCACAAACAGCAATTTTGTCAACCCAAGTGGTCTTCCTGATGAAAATCATTACACTACCATATATGACATGTACCTCATTTTTTCCAATGCCATATCCTTAGAGAGCTTTGTTGCAATCATCAGTTCACAGACCCATGATGTGGCATATACAAATGCCCAGGGCGCGGCTGTTTCACAGACCTTTAAGAATACCTGCGGCTATCTGACCGGAGCATATACAGCTCCTGAAAACGTCACAGTGACAGGAGGAAAGACAGGCACTACGGTGGAAGCCGGCCATTGCCTCGTACTGCTAAGCCAGAATGCTAAAAATGAGCGCATCATAAGCATAGTTTACAAGGCAGATGGTAAAAAGGATCTTTATAGCTTCATGAATGAAATACTTAGTGGATTTGCTAATTAAATATTGAGTTTTATGGTTATTTATACTATAATAATATAAAAATACAATTATTTTTTATTAATAATCACAATATTTATCCATAGGAGGAATGAGCCATGATAGAAATTATTTGTGGAGACAAAGGCAAGGGCAAGACAAAAGAGCTGTTAGACAAGGTAAATTCATCAATTAAGGGAAATGAAGGTTCCATAGTTTTTCTTGATAAGAGCCAGAAGCACATGTATGAGCTTAATAATCAGGTTCGACTAATCAATGTTATGGACTATCCTATTGACAATTGTGATGAATTTTTAGGATTTATATGCGGAATCATATCGCAGGATCATGATCTGGAGGAGATGTATTTAGACAGCTTCCTTACAATTGCATCACTTGATGATGAGGGGGATATCACCAAGGCAATCGAAAAGCTTGATATAATCAGCGAGAAGTTTAAGGTGAAGTTCATCTTAAGTGTTTCAAGGAATATTGACAAGTTGCCTGAATGTGCCAAGGCAAAGGTTATCATTTCTTTATAAATGATTAATTAGGGGGATGTGTATTTCACATCCCTTTTTTAAGGTAGTAAAATTGTGTCCCAAAAGAATAAAAAAATAACTGAAATATCACACCGGCTTCAATCTGAATATCGGTTTTATAGTGTTTTTTGTTAATAATAATCTATGTGATTTTTCACATATTTACGTATTTCACCTCAAACCCGGTATCTGAATACGAGGTACAACAGGGTACTATAGCGACCAACAACATATATAAGGGCATGATAATCCGCGAGGAAAGTGTAGTGTATGCTGAGGAATCAGGAAACCTCAACTACTTTGTGTCAAACGGCTCAAAGGTTGCAACAAGTGATGTTGTCTACTCTGTTGATACAGACGGCTCCATTGCAACCCAGATTACCGGTGCTCAAAATGATGCTTCCGCCATCACTGACGAGGCTGCCGGGCAGATTATCACTGACATAAACAGCTTTTCATCCGGCTACAACAGACGATACTTTTCAAAGGTTTATACATTCAAAAACGATCTGTCTGCACAGCTGACACAGGTTCTCAGTCAAAATGCACTGACAAGCCTGGCAGATACTATCAGTACTGCTGAGGCTAACAACACCTTCTATACATATAAGCCGACAGCTCCCGGAATAGTCTATTACGGGATAGACGGCTATGAGGATGTCACTACAGACAGCTTCACTCTGGATCAGTACAACAACACTAATTATGAAGAGACTGATTTAACCGACAACAGCACCATCAATCAGCTGGATCCTGTTTATAAGCTGATTACAAGTGAGAACTGGAATATACTCATAAATGTTCCTGACAATGTTGCCAAGAGCCTGAATGACAAGTCAGTCATAAAAATCAGATTCTGCGATGATGACTATACAACCACGGTATCGTTCAGCCTTTTGAAGAAGGATGATGCTTTTTTCCTGAAGCTGAATATGAAAAACTCGCTCATCCGCTATATAAATGAGCGTTTTACCAATATAGAGCTCGTGCTTGGAACAGACACAGGGCTTAAAATACCTAATTCAGCTATAACCAAAAAGGAATTTTTCACTATTCCTAAGGATTATTTCACTGCAAGCGGCGATTCCGATGATTCGTCACTCATGATAAAGGATAAAAAGCAGTGGCTCAGTTAATATAGTCAATCCAACAATATTCAGCCAGAATGATGACTTTTATTTCGTAGATGATGAATATCTTAAGGACGGCGATATCATTGTCAAGCCTGATTCTTCGTCAACCTACAGGGTTGGAACAGATAAGGACAAGCTCACAGGTGTCTACAATATCAACAAAGGATACGCTGTGTTTAAGCAGATAAAGGTACTTGCATCAAACGATGACTACACAATTGTAGAAGCCAAAACGCCATATGGCATTTCGCTTTATGACCATATAGCCTTGGATGGCAAATCCGTGAAGGAAAACCAGACCATAACCAAATAATTATTGTGATAGATATTTTTGAAAATATACAGAAAGGACAGATTTTATGTTAAAAGACAACTTACATCAGGTTCAGCAAAATATAAAGGCCGCATGTGACAGAGCTCACAGGAACTATAGTGATGTCACACTAATTGCAGTCAGCAAAACCAAACCTGTTGAGATGCTCAGTGAGATATACGATGAGGGCATCCGTGAGTTCGGCGAGAATAAGGTACAGGAAATGTGTGAAAAGATGGAGGTTATGCCAAAAGATATTCACTGGCACATGATTGGGCATCTTCAGACCAACAAGGTGAAGTATATAGTTGGAAAAACATCGCTTATTCACTCTGTAGATTCACTGCATCTGGCAAAGGAGATACAAAAGCAGGCCATAAAGCATGACTGTAGCTGCGACATACTGGTTGAGGTCAATATAGCAGGAGAGGCATCTAAGTTCGGCACATCACGAGATGAGGCTATCTCTTTAGTTGAAGAAATTGCTAAACTGGACCATATCCATATAAAAGGACTTATGACTATAGCACCATTTGTAGATGATCCTGAGGATAACAGACAATACTTTAGAGATATTAAGCAATTATCAGTTGACATAGCACAGAAAAACATAGATAATGTCAGTATGAATGTTCTGTCCATGGGTATGACAGGAGATTACACAGTAGCAATAGAAGAGGGCGCAACAATGGTACGTGTCGGTACCGGAATATTTGGAGAGCGCGACTACAGCAAGGCTAACTGATACTTTGCATATGCTATACACAAAATAAAAATAGAAAAGGAATATAGAAATGAGTTTCATAGATAAGATTCTTGACAAAATGAGTTTGAATTCTGAGGACGATGAGGAGTTCGATAACGAGGATTATTACCTCGATGATGAGGAAGAAGAAGAGCTTCCAAGAAATCCTTTCCGTAGAAAAAAGAGGCTGTTGAAGAGGAAACGGCCATAAAAAGCACAAGGCGTGATACAACACCAAAGGAGAAGCCTGTTAAGACTACATCCAAGATTACACCAATATCAAAATCATCCAGAAAGCAGGTAGCATCAGACATGGAAGTTTGCGTAATAAAACCAAGTTCAATTGAAGACGAAATAGAAATAACAGACACATTACTTAACGGACGTACAGTCGTCATCAACATGGAGGGACTTAATGTCGATGTGGCACAGCGCATCATAGATTTCACATCAGGCTCAGCATATGCCCTGCACGGTAATCTGCAGAAGATATCCAACTTTATCTTCATCGCCACACCACACGGAGTAGATATCTCAGGAGATATCCAGAGTCTCATGGATTCATTTGATCTCCCGGGTTCATCTTATTAAGCGGAGTCTCTAATCAGCTATGAAGAAAAATAAAACAAAAAACAGATGTGTACAGCAGGCATCATTGCATTGATTCTTGTAGCAATTGACCAGCTTACAAAGTATCTGGCTGTTATAAACCTAAAGCCATCATCCACGGGTGTGTTTGTTCTCATTCCGGGAGTTTTCGAGTTCAGATACCTGGAAAACCAGAGTGCTGCATTTGGTGTTGATCTGCTTTCAATAATACAGAATATCTTTCATTTTACATATTGGTCTGAGAATCCATTGGCATTTTTGCGTGCCAAAATGATTTTTTTCTCAGTGATTACTATTGCAGTTGTTATACTTTTGTGTGTATGGTATCGCTAAAATACCTGTCTCAAAACGTTTTAGACTGCTGAATGTTGTTGTAATACTGTTTATTGCAGGTGCACTCGGCAATCTGATAGACCGTATTGTAAATAACTATGTGGTTGATTTCTTTTATTTTAGCCTGATTAATTTTCCGATATTCAATGTAGCTGATATATATGTCACTGTAGCGGCATTTATGTTTATCATACTCGGGCTGTTTTACTACAAGGAGGAGGATTTTTCCTTAATCTTCCCCGACAAAAAGCATGAAAATAGATAAAGAAAATAAAAAAAAGAGAAAGCTTCACTATGAATAGAGATACATTTGAAGTCCAGAGTGAACAGGAGGGAGAACGACTGGATAAATACCTAAGCAGCATTTATCCGGATATTTCTCGCTCCTTTTTTCAACGGATACTAAAAGAAAATCAAATACTGGTCAATGATAAGCCCCAGAAAGCGAATTACAGACTAAAGACTGATGACATAGTAGATGTCACAATTCCTGATGCCGTACAGACACCTATCCTGCCACAGGATATTCCGCTTGACATACTCTATGAGGATGATGACGTACTGGTAGTCAACAAGCCAAAGGGCATGGTTGTACACCCATCAGCCGGGCATTACAGCGGTACTCTTGTAAATGCCATAATGTACCACTGCAAGGACTCTTTAAGTGGCATAAACGGCGAAATACGGCCCGGTATAGTGCATCGCATAGACATGGACACCACCGGCTCCCTTATTGTCTGCAAGAACGATGAAAGCCATATAAAGATATCGGAACAGATTAAGGACCATAGCTGCAACCGTATATACGTGGGCATTGTCTGTGGCAATGTAAAGGATGACGAGGGCACCATAGAGGGTGCCATAGGCAGAAATCCCAATGACCGCAGAAAATGGCGATCAATGAGAAAAATGGAAAGCCGGCTGTCACACATTATAAGGTGCTTGAACGCTTTGGCGACTACACATATATGCAGTTTAAGCTTGAGACCGGCAGAACACACCAGATACGCGTGCATATGGCAAGTATTAATCATCCCTTGCTTGGAGATATGCTGTATTCAAGCTATTCACCTACCAAAAACCGGTTTAAAGGCCTGGAAGGACAGTGCCTGCATGCCAAAACTATAGGGTTTGTTCATCCAAAAACCGGCGAATACATGGAATTTGATGCACCTTTACCAAAATACTTTGCCAATTTGCTTGAAGTGTTATATAATATAAATAACAAATAAATTGAATTATCACATAGTGATATAGTATTAATTATTTATATAAGGGGGTCTGAATTATGGGATCAAACGAAATTTACACAATAGGAAGAGAATTTGGAAGCCTCGGAAAACAGGTCGGACAAGATTTAGCTAAAAGACTTGGAATTAAATTTTATGATAAAGAGCTCTTACAGAAGGCAGCTAAGGAATCAGGACTTTGCGAGGAAATATTTGAGTCGCATGACGAAAAGCCTACAAACAGCTTTTTATATTCGCTGGTCATGGACACCTACACAGGTGGCTCTTATTCCACAGCACCGTTTCTTGATATGCCTCTGAATCACAAGGTATTTTTAGCACAGTTCGATGCTATCAAAAAGATTGCGGCAAATGAATCCTGTGTTATTGTAGGTCGCTGTGCAGATTATGCTTTAGCAGACGAACCGCATTGTCTCAATATCTTCATACGTTCCAACATGGACGACAGAATTAAAAGAATAAGTGAAAGACTCAATGTCACGGAGAACAAGGCTAAGGACATAATTAAGAAAAAAGATAAAGAGCGCTCAAGCTATTACAATTACTACACCAGTAAAAAATGGGGAGACGCAAGAAGCTATGATTTGTGCCTGAACACAAGCCAGATATCAGTTGAGGACTCAATCGAGCTTATACTTAAATACAGGGAATGCATGAGAAGTCACAATAAATAATTGCATAATAAATAATTGTATTGTTGTATAGAAAAACTATAGATATAAAGCCATCGGAGCTGATACAAATAGAGGTTTCGGTGGCTTATTCTTGTATTATTATAAAAGGTATCATCGAAGCATGCATCAATGATACCTTTTGTGACCCTTTAATCATAATATTGTTGTGCGTATCGAAATTGCAGGTATTATGCAAAAAATAAGCAGATGTATGTTTTTATTGTAGTACCTTAATACTTTTATAAAGTCATTTATTCGTTAAACTTAGATTTAGCGAATAAATGTGTGCCGCTAAAAATTAGTACCGCTCCGCTTGCAGTACCTTAGTATGCTTCAACACAAGCTTTGAAATTTTATAAAAAGACGGTTGAAAAATCAGCCGTCTTTTATATTTGGAATTTATGATTTTATTATGAAATAGATAACACATCCTCCACAACCTGCTCTGCAGTCAGATGATTATCCTTAAGCACAGCATCCACATCATACCTGTCAAGAAATTCCTTCTTCAATCCATAATTCATCACTTTCATATTGCTTGCACCATAGAATCGTGCGATTTTTTCACCAAAGCCGCCATCTAAAATACCATCCTCTAAAGTAATAACAGTATCATGATTTTGCTTAAGCTTAGTCAAAAGCGCCTCATCCAATCCGGTGATGTAATACGGATTGATTACAGTTGCGTTGATTCCGGCTTCTTCTTTAAGAAGCTTCGCAGCCTCCTTTGCCAGTTCAAAGAAGGTTCCCAGACCGATAATCGCAATCTTTTCTCCTGTCTGAGCCACCTCATATCTGTTGAGTCTTCCAAAATCCTTAGTCACCCTTGAACCATCTGAAATCATCGGTCCGCCCGGCAGCTTTATTGCAACCGGATAAGATGTCTGCTCCATACTCCAGTCGAGCATGGCCAGATACTCTTCCTTTGTTGCCGGTGCCAGATATACCAGATTTGGAATATTTGAAAGCATCGGAATATCCTGAAAGCCTAAGTGTGTAACGTCATTCATTCCATATACGGAACCCTGATATATTACCATTGTAATCGGGCTGTTATTGATGCAGACATCCTGTGATACCTGGTCAAAGGTTCTCTGTACAAACGAACTGTATACACCATAAAATGGTTTACCACCATTTACTGCGACACCTGATGCCAGTGCCACTGCAGTCTCCTCTGCAATACCTACATCGACAAACTGACTGCCAGCTTCTTTTCTCTTATCCTCTGTAAAGCCCATAACTGTCGGCGTACCGGAAGTAATTGCAACGACAGAAGAATCATTTTTCATCTTTTCAAGCAGATATTCACAAGTCACAGAAGAATAATCCTCTTCCACATTGTCAAATAGTGGCTTTCCTGTTTCTATATCGAATGGACCGCTGTAATGCCACTGCTCCTTACATTTTTCTGCTGGTGCATAGCCCTTGCCCTTAAGTGTGTTTATATGCACTACAACCGGTTTAGTGCTGTCCTTGACCTCTTTAAATGCCTTAATAAGAGCTGCAACATCGTTGCCCCTGTCCACATACACATAGTCAAGTCCCATAGCCTTAAACAGATTGCATTCTGCCTGACCGTCAGTCTTTCGAAGCAGAGCAAGATTCTGATAGAGACCTCCATGATTTTCAGCAATCGACATATCGTTGTCATTTACTATAATAATAAAATTGCTTTGAAGCTCAGCAGCAAAATCAAGTCCCTCAAGTGCTTCTCCTCCGCTTAATGAGCCGTCTCCGATGACAGCAATCACATTGCCGTTTTCACCCTTTAAGTCTCTTGCCTTTGCAAGACCTGCAGCCAGACTGACCGACGTTGATGTATGTCCGACTGTAAAAAAATCATGCTCGCTCTCGTTTGGATTTGTATAGCCTGACACATCATCATAGTGCTGTTCAGACAAATACGCTTCCTTACGCCCCGTAAGCATCTTATGAGGATAACTCTGGTGCGATACATCATAAACAATCTTGTCCTTAGGTGATTCAAATACATAATGTAAAGCGATTGTCGCCTCTACCATTCCAAAATTCGGCCCAAAATGTCCGCCATGCTTACTTGCTCTTACCAAAAGGGCATCTCTTATCTCATGCGCCAGCACCGGCAGTTCATCTATCTTAATTTTCTTTACATCTTCTGGTCCGTTAATTTTCTCAAGATACATATTATATTTTGTCCTCCTATTTGTCCCAGGTCAATTCACCTGTCTTTATCGCATTCTCATATTTAGAAATTTTATACTGTAAGCGTTCCATCGTGTTTTCAATCTGTTTTTCTGCTCATCAAGCTGCTCGTATTGCTCCTTGAGAAGCTGACACCTCGCTTCAAATGTAGCATCTCCCATCTGAAAAAGCCTGATATATTCTATAAGCGCCTCAATCGGAACTCCGGCATTGCGCATACATATAGTGTGCTCCACCCAGCTGATATCTGATTCGGTATAATCGCGTATACCTCCTGCAGTCCGTGCAATCTGTGGAATCGGACCTATGCGTTCATAATACCTGAGTGTATCAGTAGACACACCAAAACGCTCACTCACTTCCTTGATAGTCACTCACATCGCCTCCTTTTTGATTGTTACAATGAAACTATTATCACTTGGAGT
>ENA-OQJG01000034-OQJG01000034.1-human-gut-metagenome-genome-assembly--contig:-NODE-34-length-22100-cov-3.463751_pt1 | contig 22100 bp, 18 predicted proteins | sample MGYA00242601_ERZ504767 | MGnify/ENA primary metagenome ERZ504767 (study PRJEB26092, sample SAMD00036362) | human gut metagenome | host: Homo sapiens | study: EMG produced TPA metagenomics assembly of... | reverse complement strand
ATCTGAAGCGGTGTCAGTCCGGTCAATGTTTGCTGCTGAGAGAAGCTGTGCTCCGTAAGGAATGATTCCCTGTCCAACAGAAGGTAACATATCCAGAAGTGAGGCTGATCTTCTCGGTATCTACATCAAACTCTTCACTGTATTTCTTTTGCGATTGGTCCTGTCATAACAATTGCAACTGTATTATTCGCTGTACATGCATCAACAAAAAGCGCAAGAAGTGCGATTCCGAACTCTGCTCCTCTTCTTCCATTAATATTGCTCTTGATCAAATTCAGAATGAACTGAATTCCACCATGCTCTTTAACCAGCGATACGATACATGCTACAATGATAGAAATAACTGTGCGCCGTTGCCGATGACAGGGGTGGTGTTGGGGCTGATGATGCCGGACGGCAGCAGGTGCAGTGCGTACGATTCGTCGCCGACGACCACGGTGTGGCCTGCGTTGTTGCCGCCGTTGAAGCGGGCCACGTAATCGACTTTGGTGCCGATCAGATCGGTCGCCTTACCTTTGCCTTCGTCGCCCCACTGAGCGCCAATCAACACGATTCCCGGCATAACGCACCTCCACGATGTTGCCTTGTTTCCGCCGAAAATAGCGTACCGTGAGCCCTCTACTGCGTGGCGGTTTCTCGTCACGCAACAGCGGCATAATGGAAGCATGACTATCGCAACACCTGAACGTTATGCCGAGATGCTGGATGCCGCCCGCCGCGGCGGATACGCGTATCCCGCGATCAATGTGACGAGCACGCAGACGCTGAACGCGGCGTTGCAGGGCTTCGCCGAAGCTGAATCCGACGGCATCATCCAGGTGTCCGTGGGCGGTTCCGCCTATTCTCCGGCCAAAGCGTGAACGACCGTGTGGTCGGATCGCTCGCCTTCGCCGCGTTCGCGCACGAAGTGGCCGCACGTTATCCGAACATCACCGTGGCCTTGCACACCGACCACTGCGCCAAGCAGTATTTGGACGAGTGGGTGCGGCCGCTGCTCGCGCACGAGGCGGAGCAGGTCAAGCGCGGCGAGGAGCCGACGTTCCAATCGCACATGTGGGACGGTTCGACGGTGCCGCTTGAGGAAAATCTCGACATCGCCTCGGAACTGCTCGAGAAGTCCGTGAAGGCGCACACCGTGCTGGAAATCGAAATCGGCGCGGTCGGCGGCGAAGAGGACGGCCATTCCGCGGAAATCAACGAAAAACTGTATTCCACCCCGGCCGACGGCGTGCGCGTGGCGGAACGGCTCGGCTTGGGCGAGCACGGCCGATACATGGCCGCGTTCACGTTCGGCAACGTGCATGGCGCGTACAAGCCGGGCATCGTCAAGCTGCGTCCGCGACTGCTGCACGACATCCAGACGGAAGTGTGGAATGCGGCGCATGACGGGCGATTGGGCAGCGCCGAATCGGCGCATGTCGCCTCCTGTGCCCTGCCGGATATGCCGGAAGGCAAGCCGTTCCCGCTGGTGTTCCACGGCGGTTCCGGATCGACGGCCGCGGAAATCGCGGAAGCGGTCAGCTACGGCGTGGTCAAGATGAACATCGATACCGATACGCAGTACGCGTTCTCCCGTGCGATCGCCGGACACATGTTCCGCAATTAACGATTCGGTTTTGAAGATCGACGGCGAAGTCGGCAACAAGAAGCTGTACGACCCGCGTTCCTGGGGCCGCGAAGCCGAAACGGCAATGGCCGCGCGCGTGGTCGAGGCGTGCCAGCAGCTCGGCTCCGCCGGTCGCGCGCTGAAGTAAGTTTTCTCTTATGTTCGTGTTCGCCCGGCGCCTACGGGTGCCGGGCGAAGCTGTAATCGCCGGGCTACGACCGCCGGGCGAACCAGAGGTTGATAAGCGAGCCGGCCACCACCAGTGCGACGCCAATCCAGAACGGCATGCCCAGCGCGACGCCCAACAGCAGCGTGCTGGAAGCCGTGGAGAACAGCGGGGTCGCGTACGAGCCGATCGCCAACGTTTCCATATTGCCGTGCAGCATGCCGTACCCCCAGCATGCGTAGCCGCCGGAAATCGAAATAGCGCACGCAAGCAGCGCGGCATAACCGCCGATGCCGGGAGCCGTGGCGGGCAGGCCGTCGCCCGAAGCGAAGTGGATGGTCCACAGCACGACGGCGACGCAGCAGAAGAAAATCGTCGTACCGTCGTAGCCTTCGGACAGCGACGGCGTGAAAGTCGCGTAAATCGCCCAAATAAAGGCGCCGGCGAGCGCAAGCGCGAACGGTAGGGGGTTGCTGGCGATGTTGCTTACCGCCTCCTGCACGCTAAGGCTTTCGCCGCCGACCGCCATCGCCACGCCGATAGTGGCTACGATCGCGCCCGGAATCGCTTTGACGACGGCACCGTGTTTGCGCGATACGGCGGCCGTCATCAGCACCAGCAACGTCGGCCACAGGTAATTGACGAGGCTGACTTCCACGGATTGCGCGTTCGTGGTGGCCAGGCCGATCGACAGCGAAATCGACGCTTCGTACGCGATGAACATGGCGCCGCCTGCGATGAGATACTTGCGTGGCGCTTGGCTGATCGGCTTCGGCCGGCGCACGATGAACAGCAGCGCGCCGCCGACGGTGTAGATGAGCGCCGACCCGAGCGTGGCGCCGAACGATTCGGAGACGAGTCGCACGAGGCCCGCCATGAAGCCCCACAGCACGATTGCGGCAAGGCCGACAATGGTTGCGGCGTGCGATGTGGCGTGGCCGAGCAGCGGATTGTGAGAGGCGCGCTGGCTGCTGGCGGTTTGGGAATCGTGGGTGTCACTGGCGTTACGGATGTCTCGTGAGTCTCGGGCATTGCGAGACGCAGAATCAGCGGATTCGGCGGGAAGCTTCTGGTCTGTATTCACAACCCCAGCCTACCCGCCACCCATCACGCACCATCCGCCGGCCGTACGGCATCAAAGCGGCAAGCACATGGCGTGAACTGACATCGGCCCGGCATCAAATCGGTGGCGTACGTTTTCTACGATTGTGGTCACCGCGTGTCCACGCAGGTATCTTAACTAAGTTAAAAACCCTTGGAATCGTTGGAATTCCAAGGGTTTCGAATGGAGCGGATGACGGGAGTCGAACCCGCCTTTAAAGCTTGGGAAGCTTTCGTTCTACCGATGAACTACATCCGCAAGGTGTGCCTTTTGGGCACGAGCCATTAGTCTAGCACGCCATTCCCGCTATATGTGACAGATTGTCCGGTTCCGCAAAATCGATTTGCGCTATATGTGGCAGTTCTCCGCGGGCAAGAGCTGTTAGAGGGTACGAAATCGAAGGTATGGGGGCATCTTCGCGAAGGAAAGTGCCACATATAGCGGAAATCACTTTCTCGGCAGTCTCTTATCTGCCACATATAGCGATTTTGGGAGTCGTCAGCACAGCAAGTATGCGCCCGCAGCAACATCAGTACCGGAAAAGGCTGAAAGTCGGGGCAGGAACCACCGGCGCGGGAGGCTGTGCGGGCGTCAGCGCGATCCTCTTCTGCGCATGGGGCGTTGCGAATAGTCGCGCGAATATCCACCGGTCGAACCCGCCGAACCCGAACCGTACGAATCGTAAGCGGAACCATACTGCGAGCCGAACTGCGGCCCGTCATAACCGCCCTGTCGAATGTCGATCGCGGCAACGCCGGTCGTTGCGTATCCGCCGGCCAGGTAGCCCGACTGCACGCCCTGCTGCCGCATCTCCTGACCCATCTGCATGAGCCGCGCAATGCGGTCCTGAATCGGCGGATGCGTGGAAAACAGGCGCGAGAAGCCCTCCGCGGAGAACGGACTGGCGATCATCATCGCAGCCACCGACTGCGTGCCGGCGGTCTTCTCCATCGGCATCGCGGCCGCGCCGCCGGAAATCTTGCTCAACGCGGAAGCGAGCGCTTCCGGATCCTCCGTCAACTTGGAACCGTCTTCGTCGGCGTCGTATTCGCGTGTGCGGGAGATTGCCATCTGTATCAGCGACGCTGCGATCGGCGCCAGAATCGTGCTCAGCAGCACACCCAGCAATCCCAAGCCGCCGGACGCCGAATCGTCGCGGTCGTCACGCGAACGGCCGCCGCCGAAATACATGAGCGAGTAGCCGAGGTACGAGATGACGGTGGCCATGGCGGAGGCGATTGCGGACGTCAGAATGTCGTGGTTGTAGACGTGCATGAGTTCGTGTCCGAGCACGCCGCGAATCTCACGTTCGTTAAGCGTCTGTAGGATGCCTTGCGTGCAGCAGACCGCCGCGTGTCGTTCGTTGCGCCCCGTCGCGAACGCGTTGGGGCTCATGGTGGGGGCGATGTAGATGCGCGGCATCGGCTTGCCTGCCTTCGCCGATAGCTCGCGGACGATCTTGTATAGTACGGGGGCTTCCTGCTCGCTCACCTGTCGAGCGTGCATGCTGGCGATCGCCAGTTTGTCGGAAAACCAGTAGGAGACGAACGTGGAGCCCAGGCCGATGAGAATGTAGTAGCCGAGCGTGCTTTGACTGGCGCCGGTCGCCCACCAGATGAGCATGATGAGCCCCACATCAACGCGAACAAAAGCGTTGTTTTCAAGCCATTGCAATGGCCGTGCACCTGCAATTTGCCGTTCATGGCCACCAGCCTAGGAATTCAGGCTGGGATTTTGCTGTATACAAGCTGAAGGGTGGATTTGCAACATCTAGAAACATGCCACGCAACGACGCTACAGCATCGGCCATAGACCTATCTGCGGCACGGCGAGAGTCACCCCAACTTGAAACGTATTACCCCCGCATATCCCCCGAATGCACTGCGTCGAGCGTGCCGATCAGGCTGGTCAGCAAATCGTTGCGGCCGCACGCGTTCGTCAGCACCGCCAGCACGTACGTGCCCGACTGCGACATCACCAGTCCGGCATCGTTCAGCGCGTACAAATCGCCTTCGCCGTTGATCCATCCGGCCTTCGTGTACACGGTGTCCGCATCGCCAAGGGCCGCGTGGATGCAGGAGTTCAGCGAATTCGTCATGTCTCCGGACAGCCATTGCAGCGATTCGGGCGTGATGTTCTGCACCCCCGCCGTTTGCCCGGCGAACAGGAAACCGTATCCGGCGGTCCACAGTTTGGCCATGTCGCGCGCGGAGGTGAACAGGTACCCGCCGCGATCACCCATTCTGGAAGCCGCGCCCGCCTGTTCGGCCCACGTGTTGAAGCAGTCGAGGCCATACGTTTTGTACAGCCAGTCGTAAGACGCGTTGTCGGAATTGCGCAGGACGGCGTCGACCTTCTGGTGGACGGTGGCGGACTGCGCGTCAGCGGATTGGGCCACGCTGTTCAGGTCGACGGTGCCCGTTGAGAACAGCGATATCAGGTATGGCGCCTTCGCCGACGAGGCCGAATAGATCTGTGCATCGGCGTTGTATGCGATCGTGCGGCCGGTCGTGATGTCGGCGAGCACGAATGATGCGGTATATCCGTCGGCTTCGAAAGTGGCGATTTGAGACTGCACGGCGGCCTGCGAATCGGCGCTTAGCGTGAAGCCCTGCGTTGTGATCGTGGCGCTGCCCTCGACTGCGGAAATGCCGTCCAGCGCGACCTGCGTCGGCGACGAGACGGCTTGTGTCTGCGATTGCGACGCGCTGTTTTTCTTAAGCGCGCCCGACGTGGAGGACGTTTCCGAAGACGTTCCCGAGGACGCCGCTGCGTGGGCTTCCTCTTCGAGATGCACATCGACAAGACCCACGCCCATGGCGAAGCCGATCAGGCAGGCGATCAGCAGGCCCACAACGGACACGGAACAGCAGTACAGTGCCTTGCGCTTGACGTGTTTTCCAAAGTTCATGCCGACTTCACAACCTTAGATTTCAATGCCCGCATCCGTTTGCGATGATATTGCGCACCGCGTTTCACTGGGGTCAGCCTAGCGCATGGACCCGGACTTCGGGGGTAATAGGTCAAAACGACCGCGTATGTCCGATTCTGGAGAAACGGGCGGTTGTGCGATCGAAAACGCACGCTACGCGACCAGTCCGCCGAAAATCGACCACTAAAGCGGCAAAAACTAACGCCCTGCACGTCCGATTCAGAGGAATCGGACGTGCAGGGCGTTACTAGATTGCGTTAAAAGGCTTGGAGTTAGGGTGTCAGGAAGTCAGCACTCCCACCCTAATTCCAGCCGGCCCGATTCAGGCATGCGCCAGCGCGCGCATCTGCTCCGGGTCGATGACCTTCTTGTGCTCGCGGCCTTCCTTCGCGCCTTCGGCACGTTCGAACGCGTCGACCTTCTTCCAGCCGGCGAAGTCGATCGGCTTGACACCGCGGGAAGCCAGCAGACGGTCGATGGATTCCGGATCGCGGTCAGCGGCCACGCGACCGCCTTCGGCGGCCTTGGACAGGTCCTCCAGCATGTTGGTGACGATGAGCAGCGCGTCGGACTTGGTGGAGCCGATCAGGCCGACCGGACCACGCTTGGCCCAACCGGTGGCGTACAGACGCTCACGCACCTGCGCGCCCTCGCCGGAGGCCTCCGTGGTGATGCGGCCGTCGCCGTTCGCGTTGGCCAGGTGCGCGCGACGCTCGTCGTACGCGATGCCCGGCGCGGTGGCCGGCTTGTAGCCGATTGCGTGATACACGGCCTGCACCGGGTACTCTTCGAATTCGCCGGTGCGAGTCATCTTGCCGTCCGCGGAAGTCGTCGTCTTCTCCACGCGAATCGCCTTGACCTTGCCGTCCTCGCCCAGCACTTCGACCGGAGCGGAATTGAAGTGGATGTAGTACTTGCGATCCGCCGGATTGCCTTCGAAATCGGTGTCGCCGTCGTCTTCCATGTCCTCGGCCATCTCGCGGATGGTGAACAGCTCCTCGACCATCTGACGGGTCAGCTTGTCCTTGCCGGCCTCCTCGATAGTGTCGTCGTCCAGATCAAAGTCGTCTTCGTTGATGATCAGCTGCACGCCCGGCAGCTTCTCCATTTCGCGCAGCTCCTGCACGGAGAACTTGGCCTGAGCCACGCCACGGCGGATGAACAGATGCAGGGTCTTGGCCTTGTTGGCCTTGATGCCCTCGTACACGTTGTCCGGAATGTCGGTGCGTTCCTTCAGGTCGTCGGCGTTGCGCATCAGCTCGCGCGCCACGTCCATGGCCACGTTGCCGCCGCCGATCACAGCGACTTCCTCGGCATCGAGCGGCCATTCGCGGGCGCCGGTCGGGTAACCGTCGTACCATTCCACGAACTTGGCGGCACCGTACACGCCGTCCAAGTCGGCGCCCGGCAGGCCGAGCGGCTTGTCTTCGACGGCACCAGTGGCGAACAGCACCGCGTCGTAACGTTCCAGCAGCTCGTCAAGCGTCACGTCCTTGCCGAATTCCACGTCGCAGTACAGGTGGATGTCCGGGTTGTCGAGCGTCTTCTCGAGAGCGGATGCGATGAATTTGATGGAAGGGTGGTCGGGGGCCACGCCGTAGCGCACCAGGCCGAACGGCACCGGCAGCTTTTCGAACAGGTCGATGCGGGCCTTGGTGCCCAGTCCCAGCTCTTCGCCGAGCTTGCCCAGCTGGCGCAGGAAAATATCGGAAGAGTAGACGCCTGCGGGGCCGGCGCCGATTACAGCAATACGAAGTTCGTTGGTTTCGCTCATATGTTCCAGCCTAATATATTCCCTGCATTTCCAACAGGGGGCATACGGCACTTTCTTGCGATTCCCTTACTTGCCTCGCAACGCGCAGCCCGGCCCATGTGCCGGCGCAGGAGAACGTACAATCGCAGAAGATCACAATCGGTCCCTCACTAAAGAAGGTCCTTATCGTAAGAGGGTGGGCATATGCGCATTCACATCACGTATACCGGCGGCACCATCGGTATGGTCGAGTCACCGAACGGTCTGGTTCCGGGCGCCGATATGCGCGGCTGGCTGCGCCGGCTGATTGAGGACGCGCATCTGGACTCGAGCTTGTTCTCGTTCACCGAGCTGGACCCGCTGATCGATTCGTCGAACGCGACGCCCGACAATTGGCAGACGATGGCGGACGACCTGCGCGCGCACCGCGATGACGCCGATGCATTTGTGGTGTTGCACGGCACCGATACGATGAGCTATTCGAGTGCCGCGCTGTCTTACGCGCTGACCGGTTTCGGCAAGCCTGTGATTTTCACGGGGTCGCAGCATCCGCTCGGCAAAATCGAATCGGACGCCACCGCGAACGTCACGGGTGCGCTGAACGCCGCGATGAGCGGACGTTTTCATGGCGTCGGCCTGTTCTTCGGCCATCATCTGTTCGCCGGCAACCGTGTGAGCAAATCGTCAAGCTGGGCGTTCGAAGGGTTTTCGGCGCCGTCCACCGGCCCGCTGGCACGTACCGGCACGCCGTGGCATTGGTATGCGGGCGATTCGGCCGGCTCCGGTTGCGGTTGGGCGTCGCCGCTGCCCTACTCCCGTCACGATGTGGCCGTGATCGACATGGCTCCCGGCATTTCCGCCGCGCGATTGGCCGCGATGCTCGACCCTCGTCCGGAAGCGGTGCTGTTGCGCGCGTACGGCGTTGGCAATGTGCCGAGCGACGAGCCAGGACTGACCGACGTGATCGCCGACGTGCTGCATGACGGCGTGCCTGTCGTCATCGCATCGCAATGCCAGCAGGCGGAAGTGCTGCTCGGCCATTACGAGACGGGCGACGCGATTGCCCGCGCCGGTGCGATCGGATCGGGCGACATGACGCTGGAAGCCGCATACGCGAAGATCATGTTCCTGCTGTCGCAGGGCGTGGACGCGGCCGATTTCGGCACGTGGATGCGCCGGAACATCGCTGGCGAAATCTCGCCCAGCTCGATGTAGCACGGCGCAACGCGGTTCAGCCTCCGCACGGCTCGTCGCCGCAACCGGCGCTACTCGCGGTCGAGCAGGGCGGTGAGCGCCCACAGGATGCTGACCACGTCGATCGCTTCCTGCATGAACGCGCCGACGACCACCGGAATGAGGTTGAACGCGGCCGCGACCATGCCGATAATCGCCAATCCAAGGCCGACCAGCACCGCCTGCAGCATCACTTTCTTCGTGCGGCGGGCGATGGCGATGGCGCGCGGCACGGAGGCGATGTCGTCGTTCATAATGACCACCTGCGCCGATTCGGACGCGGCGGTGGACGTGCCGTCGGTCATGGCCATACCGATGTCCGCAACCGCCAGTACAGGGGCATCGTTCACGCCGTCGCCGACCATCATCGTCACCTGTCGGGTCATGGATTCGCCGACCACGCGCTGTACGACCTTGTCCCACGCCGGCTGGTTTTGGTGCGCGTCTTCCGTGGCGTTCTTGACGGCCGCGACCTTGCCTTCGGGAAAGAGTTCGGATTGCACGTCGTCGATGCCGACCTCGCCCGCGATGATGCGTGCGGAAGCCTCCTTGTCGCCGGTGAGCATGGACAGTTTCTTCACGCCGAGCCGGTGCAGTTTTTCAAGGGACGATTTCGCGTTTTCGCGAGGCACGTCACGCAGCACGATGCGCGCGGCGAGCTTGCCGTCGATCGCCACGTATGCGGCCATTTCGTCCGGTTCGAGAGGTGCGAACAGCGAGTTCACCTCCGGCTTCTTGGAATCGCCGGCAGCGGTACCGGTCGCCGAATCGCCAACCGCGCTATCGGCCACAGCACCAGCCGCAGTACCGGCCGCCACCCCTGCGCCCAGCACATGCGTGAAGCCGGCCTCGTCGGCCGTCACGTACGCGAAACGACCCACGCGCACGGCATGCCCGTTCACCTCGCCGGACACACCCTTGCCCGACTGTTCCTCGATGTTCTTCACCACGGGGTAATCGCGTCCATGCCCCGGCAAATCGCGTTCGGCGCACAGCCGCTGCCCGTTCTCATAGCGCGCGTACAGTTCCTGCATGGCCTTCTGCCCGGCCGCCGCGATGCCCTTCGACAGAATGTGCACCGAGTAGCCTTCCACCACGCCGGCCATCATCAGAATGTGGTTCTCGTCGTACGGCGAGCTGTTTTCGAACGGCTTCTCGACGCGCACGACCTGCGGCTGCTTGACGGTAAGCGTGCCGGTTTTGTCGAAGAAGATATGCGATACGCGGCCCAGGTTTTCCAGCACATCCTGCGCTTTGATAAGAATGCCCGCCTTGGCAAGGCGACCGGTGCCGGCCACGTACGCGACGGGAGCGGCGATCAGCAGCGGGCAGGGCGTGGCCAAAACCAGCACCTGCGCGAATCGCAATGGCGTGCCTGCGACGGCCCACGCGATGCCGGCGATCGCCAGCGAAAGAATGGTGAACGGCACCGCCAGCACATCGGCGGTTTTGACGACGGTCGGGCGCGATTCCTGCGCCGACGACACCAGTTCGAGGATCTTCTGATACTGCGAATCCTGCGCCAATTGCGTGGCACGCATCGTCAGCGCGGTCGATCCGTTGACCGCACCCGACAGCACGCGCGCGCCCGCATACACTTCGCGCGGCACCGGCTCGCCGTTGATATTGCTCAGATCCAACGTGGCGACGCCCGACAGCAGTTCGCCGTCGACCGGCACCGTTTCGCCCGGCAGCACGAGGATCACGTCGCCAAGCTTGACCTGGTCGACCGGAACGGTTTCGAAATGCTCGCCGGCCGCGTCGTAAGGCTTGGTTTGGGTGGTGGACTTATTCGTTTCCGCAGCGTTAGGCACATCCACACTGGCGACCTTGCGAAAGCCGTCCGCCGTCATGTCGCCCTCAGCATCACCGGCAGTACCGTCGGCCCCGGCAGCCGCCGCACGTGCACCCACGCCCGGCAACGTCACCACGTGCGCGGTCCGCGGCGCCGCATCAACCAGCGCCGTCAGGTTGCCTTCCGCCTTCGACTGTGCGAATTCCTCAATCGCCTCGCCGGAGGAAATCATCAGCACCACAGCCCACGCAGCCCAGTATTCCTGCACCGCCACCGTCGACGCGATCGCAATAACCGCAAGCAAATCCACACCGACGTGACCGTGCCGCAAATCGTCAATCATGCCGATCACAGTCACCACAATCGTGTACACGACCAGCGCGATCACGATCCACTGCCCGACACCCGGATTGAACGGTCCGAAAGTCAGCGAGACGCCCGCAGCCTCCCACGGACGCCACGAACCCAGCAATGCCAACGGAATCGCGGCAATGATGGCGATCGGCAGCAGCGGAACTTCTTTGCAAATGGAAATGATTCTACGCATGAGAATCTCCTTACGCTCGGTTCGGACGCCTTGTTAACCCACCGGCGCCCCGCCTGCGCGGACCATCGATACACGGCGTAAAAAGATGTTTTCAGCATAACAGAGCGTTGCGATTGCCGCGGCCGTTTGCGTGTGCTTCCGTTCGTCGCGCGCGTTCCGCGCATACGAAAAGGGCCGTGCGATTGCTCGCACAGCCCTTGTTTTCCGCCGTTTTCGGCTTGTTCAGCGTTTTCCGCGATTACGCGGATTGCGGTTGCGGCTTCGCCGTCAGCCTATCGGGTGGCAGCCACCCGTATCGCTGTCGGCATGAACGCCGCACACCGTACGTTGCCGTACGATGCCGCGCATCCGGCTTTACCACAGACCGAACGGATCGAACAGGCCACCGCCGTCGCCGTTGTTGCCGTTACCGCCATTCTGGCCGTTCTGGCTGCCGCCATTCTGGCCGTTGCCGTTATCGTCGTTGTCGTTGTTCTGCTGACGCTGGTCCTGCTTGTTGGAGGAGTTCGTCTTGGTTTCCTCCTGATCGAGCGTCACCTCAAGATCCATGGTGTTGCCGCCGCGCACAACAGTCAGCTTCACCTTGTCTCCCATGGCGGAGGCGCGCACGTAACCGAGCAGCGAGTAGTTGTTGTTCACGGCCTTGCCGTTGAACGCCACGATGGAGTCACCGGCCTTCACCCCGGCCTTGGACGCCGGACCACCGTCGGTCACAGCCTGCACCTGGGCGCAGCCGCGGGTCACACCGTCCGCTTCCACCGAGGAGCTCTTGATGGTGATACCGAGCACCACATGCTTCACGGAACCATTGTCGATGATTTCGTTGGCCACGCGCTTGACGAGGTTCGACGGAATGGCGAAGCCGATGCCAATGGAACCGGCGGTGCCGGACGAGCTTGCGGTGGAGGCGATGGACGAGTTGATGCCGATTACCTGGCCGGCCGCATTAAAGGTCGGGCCGCCGGAGTTGCCCGGGTTGATGGCCGCGTCGATCTGTACGGCGTTGGTGACGATGGCGTTGTTGTCGTCATCGGTCACGGTCACCGGGCGGTTGAGCGCGGACACGATGCCGGTGGTGGCGGTGTCGTCGTAGCCGAGCGGATTGCCGATCGCCATGACGGCCTCGCCGACGGCGAGATTGTCGGAATCGGCGAATTCCGCGACTTTCAGATCGCTCGGCGGATTGTCGAGCTTGATCACGGCCAAATCGGTGGTGGTGTCGGTGCCGACCACCTTCGCGGAATAGACGGCGCCGCTGGCGAGCGTCACCTGAATCTGCTGCGCGCCGGAAATCACGTGGTTATTGGTGGCGATATAGCCCTTGTCGCTGATCACCACGCCGGAGCCCTTGGCTTCGCCGTCGCTGGTCGCCACGTCGATGGCCACCACGGAATCGGACACTTCCTTGGCCACCGCGCTCCAATCGACCGCCGTACCGGACTTCGCCTTGGCGGAACCGGAACCGGACGTATTGGACTTGACGTCGGACAGCGAGCTGGAGGTCGGCACATGCACCCAACCGTTGGTGATCGCGGTGAAGCCGACGCCGAGGCACAGCGCGCCGGACACCAGTGCGGCCACAACGGCGGTGACCACATGGCTGGTCATGCCGGACTTCTGCTTGGTGACGACCGGCGTCTGGTTCGGCTGGTTCGGGAAGCCCTGCCCCGGAGCGCCGAACGGATTGCGGTTGCCCGGTCCCGCAGGGGGCATGTTCGCGCCGTACTGCGGCTGCTGCTGATTGTTCTGCTGCGCGCCGTTCTGCGCGGACGAGCCGCCAAACGGATTGCCGAACGGATTGCCATTGTTCCGCTGATTGCCGGTCGTATACGGGTTGCCGAAAGCGCCGAAGAACGACGAACGGTTGTCCTGCGGCTGACCCTGCTGCTGCGCGCCGTACTGCGGTTGCTGGGCGGTCTGGCCGCTGGCATCGCCAGCCGGCGGCGTCGGCACCGGACCGTACGCGCCGTATTCGGGCGCCGGACGGTACTGTTCGGTCGGCGCATCCTGCGTCGCGTTGTTGATCACCGTGCGTTCACCGGCAGCGGAAGCATAATCCGGCGTATCGTCAGCGGTATTGCCTGCCGTGCCATCCGCCGCGTCCACGGTAGGAAGGGCGGTGGTGGGCTGCTCGCCCGCGTTCGGCGCTGCAATCGGTTCGGTAACGGAAGTCTGTGCTTCGTCGGCGACGTTCTCGCTCGGCGTCTGCGGCGCGGTCTGCTGCGCGTCATTCTGCGGCTGCGCGATGTTCTCGCTGTTGTCTTCAGCCATTGTTGCTCCTTATTCGTCTCGCGGCATTCAACATGGTCAGCAATCGTGCCGCTCGAACTGCTATCTAAGAGTAAAGATACCTGCTCTGGAAGTTTCCTGAATGTTTGTTGAAAGTAGCAATCGAATCGCTTGGCAGTTTGCTCCATACGATGCCACCGTCGACCGCCGATGGCGCCACCGCGGCAATCGGCGCTATCGCATACAGTTGAGAGCATGACAAGCTTGAACGAACCACAGACCGGCGCGGCGGCGCACGAGACCTCAGCGGCCAACGCGGCAGCCGGCGCAACGCACGACGCAGCAGGCAACACGACCAGCGCGGCATCGACCGAAAACCTTATTGAGCATCCCCGCGGCGCGGAACCCGGCAAGCCCGGCCGCCGCGACGCGTTCTACTTCGAGCAGAAAACCCGCCTGCCAGATGCGGCCGACGGCAAGGGGCGCGGCGGCGCGCGCTACGGCCGCACCGGCATCATCCACACCCCCCACGGCGACATCCACACCCCGGCGTTCGTGCCGGTGGCCACGCAGGCCGCGATGAAGGCCGTGCTGCCCGAAACCATGAAGGATCTTGGCGCGCAATGCCTGCTGTCCAACGCGTTCCACCTGTACGAACGACCCGGCGAGCAGGTGCTCGACGAAGCCGGCGGACTCGCCAAATTCATGAACTGGAACGGCCCGACCTTCACCGATTCCGGCGGCTTCCAGGTGCTGTCGCTCGGCGCGGGCTTCAAGAAGACGCTCGCCATGGACGTCACCGGCATGAAATCGGACGACGTGATCGCGGAAGGCAAGGAGCGGCTCGCGTTCGTGGACGAGGACGGTGTAACGTTCAAGTCGCCGCTCAACGGCTCGCTGCACCGGTTCTCCGCCGAAATCTCCATGGGCATCCAGCACAAGATCGGCGCCGACATCATGTTCGCCTTCGACGAGCTGACCACGCTGATGAACACCCGCGGATACCAGGAACGCTCCGTGGAACGCACCTACCGTTGGGCGCAACGCTGCGTAGCCGAGCACAAGAGGCTCACCGAAGAGCGTCTTGGCAAGCCGTACCAGGCGCTGTATGGCGTGGTGCAGGGCGCGAATTATGAGGATCTGCGCCGGCATGCGGCCGAACAGATCGCGTCGCTCGATTTCGACGGCGTCGGCATCGGCGGCGCGATCGAAAAGCGCATCATCGGCGACACGTGCGCCTGGATCTGCGATGCGATGCCGGAAAGCCGCCCGCGCCACGTGCTCGGCATCGCGGCGGTCGACGACATTTTCGCCTGCGTGGAGAACGGCGGCGACACCTTCGACTGCGTGGCGCCCGCCCGTTGCGGCCGAAACGGCGCGATCTTCACGCGCCACGGCCGCTACAACATCAAGCGCGCGCAGTTCAAGCACGATTTCGGCCCACTTGAGGAGGACTGCGACTGCTACACCTGCACGCACTATTCGCGCGCATACGTGGACCATGCGCTGCGTGCCCGCGAATTCAACGGTTTCACGCTGGCGACGATTCACAACGAGCACTTCTTCGTAAAACTGCTCGACGATATCCGCGCATCGATCGACGGCGGCTATTTCAACGAATTCCGCGACGAGACACTCGCCAAGTTCTACGAGAACGGTTCGAAGGGCTGAGCCAGAGGAGCTGGATGGAAGTCGCGGGGCTTGAGCATTTGCTACGCAAACGCGGCTTTTTGAACAAAGGATGGCTCCATCGTCTGGAGGTCCACAGGGCCTCCTCCCTCCTCGCGTCGCACCGCTTTGTGCATTCGCTTTGCGAATACGGCGGTGCGACACGCCGATTTGTGCCACAGATAGTAAAGGTGTAAATTAGTCGATTGTCTGCGAGCGTGGCGGAATGGTAGACGCGCTGTCTTCAGGTGGCAGTGAGTGTATGCTCGTGGGGGTTCAACTCCCCCCGCTCGCACGGGCCGAAAAGGGCTGGAATCCAACGATTCCAGCCCTTTTGCTTTATCCAAAACGTAATGAAATGTGACAAAAAAAGTACTAAAAAATGCGCCGAAAGCCCAGCTATCTCAGCAGAAACAGACAAACGGACATCCAAACCCAAAACCAGCACCACAAATGTCCGATTCTCCAGAAAACACAATCCGAATAACCAATTCGGCAGAATCGAACACATAGCCACCCAAAACCACACTTCACGTGACCGGTTGGAAAAACAGATACGTAACGCATTGCAGACCAATCCCATGCGTCCGATTCTGAAGAAAAACGAAATTCGCCGTACGACTTTTCCGCGCACGCAATCGCAAGCATTTCCCGGTATTTCACTGTGAGCATAATCGCGGAATGAGCAGGACACGGAAGAGTTGGGTGAAGTGAAAGGTCAAGGTCAGGAGCCCGGGAGGGTTCCGGATGCGGCAACGAACCCGGTCGCCGGTCTCGCTGGATGGTGACGCCGCAGCGATAATCGCACGGCCGGCTGCCAAGCCGCATTACTCCGCGCACAGAACGCGCATTTGCTTAAGGAGTACCGATTATGGCAATGTTTCCGGCTTTGATGAATGACACGATGTTCTCCGATCTGTTCGACGATCCGTTCTTCGAGGGTTGGCGCAACATGGACCGCGCAGCCGCATGCGATCCGAACATGTCCGCAGGCATGATGAGCACCGATGTGCGTGAGACCGACAAGGGCTACATGGTCGACATCGATATGCCTGGCTTCGAGAAGGACGACATTTCGCTGGACCTGCAGAACGGCTATCTGACCGTTTCCGCGCATCGCAACAGCTCGCACGAGGACAAGGACGACAACGGCCGCTGGCTGCGTCGCGAACGCTACGCCGGCTCTTGCTCTCGTAGCTTCTACGTTGGCGAGGACGTGAAGGATTCCGACATTCACGCCAGCTACAAGGACGGTACCCTGTGCCTGGAAATGCCGAAGCCCGAAGCGCAGCAGCAGGTTGAGACCAAGCATCAGATTGCGATTGAAGGCTGATTTTCCAGCTGCCGTACGTCATATTCGCACGTCGTAAGTCACGGTAATCGCTAAGCAAAGCGAAGCCGGACGCCCGTAAGTGGATGTCCGGCTTTTTTGTTTGTCCGCACGCCGCCGCCCGAAAAGCAACGCCCGTCACGGCACTTAACGCACCAAAAACACCATGATGAGAATCATCACGAATCCAACCAAATCGGTCGGTTCGAACACCGCGTCCGTCCATGCCACCGCGGAAATCGTGGCCATCACCGGTTCGCTGGTGCCGAGCATGGTGGCACGCATCGAACCGACGCGCACCACGCCGGCCATGTACAGCCAGAACGCGCCGAATGTGCCGCCGATCACGGTGAACGCCATCAGCTCCACACCCAGCCAATCCAACTGCGGCGCCGTAGCCCACGGCCGCACGAACGGCAGCAGCACAAGCCCGGAAATCAGAAATGCGATGCCGTTGACGGTGAAGTTGCCCCAACGTTCGATGAGCTTGACCGGAAGAAACACCATGGCCGCCGTGGACGCCGCGTTGATAGCGCCCCAAATCAGGCCGACCAACGGCAGTTTCAGCGTGGTGAAGTCGCCGCCGGTCGCAATCAGCACGGTTCCCGCGAAGGCGAGCGCCACGCCGATGCCTTCCCGTACGCCGGGCAGTCGCCGCCCGCGCAGGCATACGACCTCCAAGACGAACAGCAGGTTCAGGCTTTGCAGCACTGTCGCGGTGCCGGAGTTGGTCCAGTTGATCGATTCGAGGTAGGCGACCTGCACCAGCAGCACGCATATGATGGCGGTGGCCAGCAGCCGCGGATATGATTTGCGATCGCGTAGCGCGCCGGTAAGCAGTTTCGGCGTCATGATGGCCGAGCAGGTGAGGAAAAGCACGCCGGCTGCCAGTTCGCGCACGCATGCGATCCACAGCGGCGAGGCATGATACGCGCCCATGAGGATTTTGGAGACGGTGGCGTTGACGCCCCACAGCACGCCGCCGCACAAGGTCATTGCGATGCCGATGACCAGGTCTTTCGGCGTGCGTTCGAACGTTTTTTCCGCCACTGCGGCTCCTTCCCCTTCACTGTTCGCTCATCGCACACCGTACACGCCGCATGTGTCTTGCAGTGGCAGCCGCTCACAGACTGTCCGCGGGCGCGCTGAGGAAGTCGAGAATCTTGTTCACATACGGTCCGACCACCGTGTTCGGCATGGAGAAGATCTCGTGCAACGACTTGCCGTACCGTTATTTTTTTCGATTGATCCGCCGCCTTCGCGCACGCGTTCCACGAAATCGTCCTGCGGACCGTTCAGGACCCAGACGTCACGGCCCGCTTGGAACAGCAGCGTCGGAGTTTCGATCGCACCGCACATGTCCGGTTTGAGTACGGCTCGAGACAATGCCATCGCCTGATGCGCCCATTCGAAGGTGGCCGCGTTGGTCTGGCATGCCACGTCGTCGACGCGCTGCTTGTGGAACCAGCGAACGCGCGCCTCGGACGCGCCCTTATGCTCGTCGAGATCGAGTTCGGGGGAAAAATCGGTGTGACCGAATACGCGCGCTTTGCCGAATCCCAAGCCGCACAACGCGCCTGTAGCGATGCGTGCGATCCATGTCGGCATACCGACGACGGGGGCGATCATGGGTGCGGACAGCACGGCCTTGTCGAACAGGCTCGGATAGTGTTCCATCACGGCCGCGCCGATGCCGCCGCCCATCGAATGGCAGTACAGGTTCAGCGGTTCGCCGCACGCGTATTCGCGGCCCACAGTGTCGGCGAAGGCTGCGAAATCGGCCACGTACCGACGCCAATCGTCGATCCACACCAGGCTGGGATTGCTCACGTCATGCACGGAATGACCGTGCCCGCGATGCTCGAGGATGCATACGGAATAGCCGGCCAGCAGGAAATACCATGCCATCTCGCTGTATTTTCGCGCGAATTCGGTGAATCCATGCGAAATGACGATCGCACCGCGGAACACGCCCGAAGCGCCGTCCTCACGCAGCGCATCGAATTTGGCCGCGTCGTAACAGCAATAGTGCAACCGGCCGGGTTCGTCCAGTTTGGGCAGCGCGTCGCCGTTCCAGTCGACGGTGGCTGGATCCATCCATCCTTCCGTCATGCAGGCGTCCAGCGCGGGCAGCACCTTGCTTTCCATTTCGGCGTCGTAATTCGCCTCGTCGAGCAGCCTAAGAGTCATGCTTTCATCATACGAATTCCACATGAACAGCCTTCAGAGCCCCACGCTTCGGCTCCACGGATCGAACGCGCCTCCTCACTCGTGGACGCGCTCCCCCGTACAATGTCGGTATGAAAATCATGTCATTGTGTGTGTCATTCGTCATGCTCTGCACCATGCAGCCAGCCGGAACGATGGCCCCTTCCAACGGGAAGGCTGCCATCTTCGCCGACGCGGCGAGGGGAACCGCATCCGCCATCATCGACTGCCCGCCGCCGCTTTACTGGCTGTGTGGAAAGTGAGCCATGCGATGAATCCCACGAAATCCGCAGCTCCCATACCCAAAGTCCACCGTGTGGCGCTGGTCGACAACGATCCGCGCGCGTTGGAATCGCTGAGCCTTCTCATCGAAGCGAAGGTCCCCACGGCCTACGTGGTGTGGACGGCCACTTCCGGCGACGAAGCGATCGAACGTTGCCAGAGGAACGACGACAATCTCAACCTGCTTGTATTGGACATGTCCATGGAGGGCTTGCAGGGGCCGGCCATCTGCCATCGGATCCGTCTCATGGACAGGCATTTGCCGATTCTGGGCATCACCAGCTTCTCCATCAACAGCTACCGTAGCAGGCTGATGGAAGCCGGAGCGCAGGGACTGATCGGCAAGGAGGATTCCGATCAGCTGGCGAAGGCCATCGAGCGGCTCTGTGGAGGCAACGTTATGGAGGGATTCGAACCTCCCGCCCTGGCCAACGTGCGCATCAGACGCGAGGAGGAGACCTCACCGCGGCTCACCGTGCGCGAGGAGCAAATCATCTCCCTGTGCGCCGACGGCATGCTGGACAGGGAGATCGCCGAACAACTGGACATCTCCGAAAACACCGTGCGCAAGCATATGCAGGGCATTCTCAAGAAGCTGAACTGCAAGACGGCACGCCAGGCAGTGGCATTGTGGGTAAGATCGCATGCACGCTGAACCCACAAAACCCAGACCCGTAAGCGCCTTCCGCTCCTGGCACAACCATATGCGTGCCGACCATCCGAAACTCTGGCATCCGATCCGCATAACCATCGTGGTCATCACCGTATGGTGGATCCTGTTCTGCCTGCTGCTCGCCCCGACCGACAATCCCGCGGCGATCGTCTGGACCATCATCGAAATCGCGGTGCTGCTGCTGTCACCGTTCTTTCCGAAATCGATGTCGCTGCTGTTTCTGATCATGAGCCAGTCGGGACCTTGGCTCATATCCGGAGCCGACGTCAATTCGCTGCCGGGAATCCTCTACACGTTCGGCATGCTCGCCTACGAAACCAACAACCTTGTGGCGCTGCTGCTGCTCGCTTATTCCATAGGCGACCAGCTGTTCCGTCAACTGGTCCTCGGCACGAGCAACAGCAATCCCGTGGCCATCATCGCCATGGTCAGCCTGGTACTGATGCTCGGATGCGGTTTGCGATGGAACGCGACCATGACCGCCAGCCGCGCGGAGGCGGAGCAGGCGAAGACGCGATTACGGGAGATGGAAAGCCGCAACCACATCGCGGAAGCCATACACGACGCCGTGACGGGAGATCTGTCCGCCGCGGCTTTCGTCGCGCAACGTCGCATCGATGCATTGTCCGGCGGAGACGATGGCGATGGCAGCGCCTCGACGGATGGTGACGACGGCAAGAACGCGGACGAAAGACGCGATGAGCTCGACAAATGGACGCAGGTCAACGATTACATCCTGTCCGCCCTGACCAACGTGCATCGCGTCATCGACGAACTGGATATGGACGTCACCGTCCTTGAGGAGGATGCGGACGGCAAGGCCTTCTCCGACCTGCTCAAAGCCACGATGGCCGGCGGCGACCGGCGTCTACGCGCGCTCGGCTTCGACATCACCTCGATCCTCCATGTGGCGGGCGGTGCGCCAAGCGCCTCCCCGAGCCTGGCCGGAATCGCCAATGATCTGCTTCGCGAGACCTACGCCAACATCGCGCGTCACGCCCAGTCCGGCAGCAAAGCCGACCTGTCGGTGATGCTCAAGCCGAACGCCGTCGAAATCACGCAGATCAACCAGACGAGGACCACCGAAACGGATCGCACGCAGCCGGGAGGCCACGGCCTCGCGTATTTCAGCAAACAGCTCGAATCGCATGGCGGCAAACTCGAGACAACGCTGCGCGACGGCGAATGGACGCTGTTCGCCTATCTGCCGATTCCGGTGCCCGAAACCCTGCCACCCCTTGCCGGACACCCCGAATCGTGACTGGCTCCGACGGTCGCGAGAAACGAAAGGGTACTACAGAAGGTGCTACACAGATGTGGTACACCCTTACTTGCAGGGGTGTTCACGCCATCCTATCTTCCCTATTGAGAAGGGTTACGCGTCTCCCTGTGACCCGACGGATACTTGGCAGTCCGTCGAATCGCAGGGGGACGCGTTCTTTTTTTCTTCGGTTGTATCGGAACGTCAGTTCCGCCGGAACACCGTCAGACCAGCGCGTCGGCGAGGAAGTCGCGCTGCAGCAGCAACAGGTTGCGCGCCACCGTCTCGTCGTTGGTCATGTGCGTGATGCCGTTGAGCGGCAGGAACGTGTGCTTGCGTCCCGCGGCCATCAACGCCTGGCTCAAGCGCAGACTGTTGGCGATCGTCACGTTGTCGTCGGCGAAACCATGGATGAGCATGAGCGGACGGCTGAGCTTCGGCGCGTCCGCGATGATGCTGTTGCGCTCGTATGTGGTCGGATCGAGTCCCAGATACCGCTCAGTGTAATGCGTGTCGTACAGCGTCCAGTCGGTCGGCGGAGCGCCCGCGCAGGCCGCGGCGAACGTGTCGGGCGCGTCCAGCACGGCGAGCGCGGACAGGAAGCCGCCGTACGACCAGCCGATCATCGCCACCTTGTCCAGGTCGGGTTTCGGCATGGAGACACCGGTTTCGGCGGCGAGCGAGGCGATCGCGTCCGGCAGCGCATGCACGGCGTCGACCTGGTCCTCAAGCGTCACGGCTTTCATGTTTTCGTAGATCGCGCGATCCCACTTCGGTCCGCGGCCGGTGGTGCCGCGACCGTCGGCGGTGACCACGATGTAGCCTTGGTCGGCCCACCACTGCGCGTCCCAGTAGAACGATTGGCTTTCCACGACCTGCTGGAAACCGGGGCCGCCGTAAGGCTTCATGAGGACCGGCAACTGGTCGGCATGCGCGTATGCGCTGTCGGCCGACGGCAGGATGACCGCCGCGTACAGGGCGCGTTCGCCGAGGCGGACGAATCGCACGTTCGGCATGAAACCGGGGGTTTCGGCGTGGTTTTCGATCGGCGAAACCACCATCGACATCATGTCGGCGGCGTCGACGCCATCACCATCACCGTCCGTCGTGCGCACGTTCATGCAATGCTGCATCTGCATCGCGGCATCGTCCATGCCACGGCCGGTCACCACGCAACCGTCGCCGGCGCGGCTCATCGTCCACTGTCCGGGAACGTAGGTGAGCGGCTCCCAGTCGCCGTCGTAACGGATCGAGACCACGTCGAAGCTGCGGGCGTCGTGATCGTCCGCGTTGGACTGCCACAGGAACGGCAGAT
>ENA-OQJG01000031-OQJG01000031.1-human-gut-metagenome-genome-assembly--contig:-NODE-31-length-22453-cov-3.126176_pt1 | contig 22453 bp, 21 predicted proteins | sample MGYA00242601_ERZ504767 | MGnify/ENA primary metagenome ERZ504767 (study PRJEB26092, sample SAMD00036362) | human gut metagenome | host: Homo sapiens | study: EMG produced TPA metagenomics assembly of... | reverse complement strand
GCTTGGATACGAGCTTATTGTGGTGGACAAGATAAAGGATGGAGACAGGGATATAAGCAGTACCTATATCCGCGAGGAGATTGCGGCAGGACATATTAAAAAGGCGAATGAACTGCTGGGATATCCCTTTTTCATAAAAGGAAGAGTAGTGCATGGCAGAGCACTAGGCAGGACTATTGGCATTCCGACAGTCAACCTTTCAGTGCCGCACGATAAGCTGCTTCCACCAAAGGGAGTGTATATGTCAAGAGTTCTTGTCAGGGACAACTGGTACCTTGGTGTAACCAATATAGGATGCAAGCCTACTATAGAGGGCAAAAATCCAATCGGTGCAGAGACATATATCATAGATTTTGGGCAGGATGTTTACGGACAGGATATCATGGTAGAGCTTCATAAGTTCGTAAGACCTGAGATGAAGTTTGATTCAATAGAAGCGTTAAAGAGCCAGATGAGTGCAGATATCAATTATACAATCAATTATGCAGGCAGTCACACATTCTAGTGTGGCTGTTTTTTTGCGAAATTACCCAAAATAACGAAAAAATGACAAATATTACGGAAATATTACGGAGAAATATTGACATTTTAACAATTTGTGATATACTCGTAAACATGGGATTATGGATAGCATGAACTGGAGGCTATATGAAAAATAAATTAAAATTAGGACAGGCAGCAGGCGTTGTAGCGTTTGCTATTATTATAGGTGCTGTATCTATGAGTTCAAGCAGCACAGTAGATGCCAGAACATCATTAAAGGAAAACAGAACAGTCAATGCGGGGGTGGCCCTTGGTCTGACAGAGGCGGCAGATGCCACAGAGCTTCTCACAGCAGGGGTTACATCGGCTCTTACTTATTATGGAGCTGACGTATCGGTAGCGCAAAACGACAGCAATGTTGTTACTGCATCTGCTCAGGGTGCACAGGCTGGCGATACTGCACAGGAGACAGCTCAGACACCGACAGCCGCACAGACCTGTGGTTACACAAATCTTGGTATGTCAGTTATCAGCAGCGGAAACTTAAATATCAGACAGGAGGCTTCGACAGACAGTGAAGTGGTAGGTATCCTTACCAATCACAATGCCTGTGAGCTTCTTGAGGATGCCGGAGACTGGTATAAGGTTACATCAGGCAAAGTGACAGGATATGTAAGCAAGCAGTATCTTGTGACAGGAGATCAGGCAGAGTCTATTGCAGAACAGGAGATTAAAACTGTTGCCACTGTAAATACTGAAACACTGAATGTACGTGCAGAGAAGTCAACAGAGGCTGAGGTGCTTTCACAGGTTGGAAATTCAGAGGCATTCACAGTCAATTCTGTCGCTGACGGCTGGGTTGAGATAAGTGTGGATGATTCGGTAGGATATATATCACAGGATTATGTGACACTGGCACAGGCACTTCCTACAGCAAAGACTATAGAGCAGGTGAAGTATGGTGACGGCGTATCAGATGTAAGGGCATCTGTTGTATCGTATGCGTTACAGTTTGTCGGAAACAGATATGTGTGGGGTGGTACAAGCCTTGAGAATGGAGTTGACTGCTCAGGCTTCACAATGAGAATTCTTGGAAAGTATGGAGTTTCGTTACCGCATTCATCAAAAGCACAGCCTTCATGTGGCACAAAAATCAGCGCATCTGATGCAAAGCCGGGAGATTTATTCTTCTACGGAAGTGGAAGCAGCATCTCACATGTTGCAATTTATATCGGAAACGGACAGATTGTCCATGCCAGCAACAAGCGTGACGGAATCAAGGTTTCAAATGCATATTACAGAAATCCGATTTGTGTCGCAAGATATTTGCCGGATTAATAAAAAAACAGTTTACAACAAATGCTTACTATGCTATACTGCATAGGTATGGTTTTGCCCATGTTCGGTAGTTGGACACTCCGACCTATTGCTGAGCATCATACAGTTATCAGGGCGCATTATAATATAAGGAGGATCAACAATGATCGCAAAGGAAAAGAAACAGGCTATTATCGCAGAGTACGGTAGAACACCAAATGACACAGGTTCACCAGAGGTTCAGATTGCAATTCTTTCAGCAAGAATCGCAGAGTTAACTGAGCATTTCAAACAGAACCCAAAGGATCATCACTCAAGAAGAGGAATGTTAAAGATGATCGGTCAGAGACGTGGATTACTTGCATACCTTAAGGAGATTGATATCGAGAGATATCGTTCACTTATCGAGCGTTTAGGACTCAGAAAATAGTATTTTCTTTAGAGCGGAGTAATTATTATTCCGCTCTATTATTGTTTTTATTATTGTTTTTTGAAAAGCAGAAGTAAGCCGAGACCACTAAAGAGTGCATGAGCGTACATGTATTGTTTAGTAGTTTCGGAAGAGGAATACACTTCTGCAAAAGAATTTTTAAGGAGAATTAATATGTACAAAAGTTATTCAATGGAACTTGCCGGCAGGACTCTTACTGTAGATATCGGAAGAGTAGCAGCTCAGGCAAACGGAGCTGTTTTTATCAAGTATGGTGATACAACAGTCCTTTCAACAGCTACAGCATCTGACAAGCCACGTGACGGTGTGGATTTCTTCCCACTCAGCGTTGAGTTCGAGGAAAAGATGTACTCTGTAGGAAAAATTCCGGGTGGTTTTAACAAGCGTGAGGGAAAGGCATCTGAGAACGCCATCCTTACAGATCGTGTAATTGACCGTCCTATGAGACCTCTTTTCCCAAAGGATTACAGAAATGATGTTACATTAAACAACCTTGTCATGTCAGTGGATCCTGAGTGCCGTCCTGAGATAGTTGCAATGATCGGTACAGCTCTTGCTGTTCATATATCAGATATTCCGTTTGACGGACCATGTGCCATGACACAGATGGGACTTGTTGATGGAGAGTTTATCGTAAACCCTTCACAGAAGCAGTGGGATGAGGGCGATTTACAGCTCACAGTTGCTTCTACAAAGGAAAAGGTCATCATGATTGAAGCAGGAGCCAATGAGATTCCTGAGGATCAGATGATTGAGGCAATCTACAAGTGCCACGATATCAACCAGACAGTTATCGCATTCATGGATCAGATCCGTGATGAGATTGGCAAGCCAAAGCATGAGTATGAGAGCTGTGCTATTCCTGAGCAGATGTTCGGGGATATCAAGAAAATTGTTACTCCTGAGCAGATGGAGGAGGCAGTATTCACAGATGAGAAGCAGAAGCGTGAGGAAAATATAAGAGCTATCACAGAGCAGTTAGAGGAAGCCTTCGCTGACAATGAGGAGTACCTTGCAGTACTTGGTGAGGCTATTTACCAGTATCAGAAGAAGACAGTCAGAAAGATGATTTTAAAGGATCATAAGCGTCCGGACGGCCGTGCAATCAACCAGATCAGACCACTCGCAGCAGAGGTTGATTTGATTCCTAGAGTTCACGGCTCTGCAATGTTTACCCGTGGACAGACACAGATTTGTGATGTTGTAACACTTGCTCCTTTATCAGAGATTCAGAAAATCGACGGACTTGATGCAAATATCACAACAAAGAGATATATGCATCACTATAACTTCCCTGCATACTCTGTAGGAGAGACAAAGGTATCACGTGGACCGGGACGTCGTGAGATTGGACACGGAGCACTTGCTGAGAAGGCACTTGTTCCTGTACTTCCAAGCATTGAGGAGTTCCCATATACTATCCGTGCCGTATCTGAGACATTTGAGTCAAACGGCTCTACATCAATGGCTTCAACATGTGCATCATGTATGTCACTTATGGCTGCAGGTGTTCCAATCAAGGCTATGGTTGCCGGAATCTCGTGCGGACTTGTAACAGGCGATACAGATGATGATTTCCTTGTACTTACAGATATCCAGGGTCTTGAGGATTTCTTCGGAGATATGGATTTCAAGGTAACAGGTACACATAAGGGTATTACAGCTATCCAGATGGATATCAAGATTCACGGACTTACAAGACCTATCGTTGAGGAGGCAATCGCAAGAACACGTGAGGCACGTCTCTACATCATGGATGAGGTCATGAGCAAGGCAATCGCTGAGCCTAGAAAAGAAGTAAATGAGTGGGCTCCAAAGATTGAGCAGATTACAATCGATCCATCAAAGATTGGTGATGTTGTCGGACAGAAGGGTAAGACAATCAACGAGATTATCGACAGAACCGGTGTCAAGATCGATATCACAGATGATGGCGCTGTTTCAGTTTGCGGAACAGATAAAGAGATGATTGCAAAGGCAATCGAAATGATTAAGATTATCACAACTGATTTTGAGCAGGGACAGGTCCTTGAGGGAACAGTTGTAAGCATCAAGGAGTTCGGTGCTTTCATCGAATTTGCTCCTGGCAAAGAGGGAATGGTTCACATTTCTAAGATTGCAAAAGAGAGAATCAACAGAGTAGAGGATGTACTCACACTTGGAGACAAGGTAAAGGTTGTTTGCCTTGGCAAGGACAAGATGGGAAGAATCAGCTTCTCTATGAAGGATGTAAAAGAGGATTAATTAATATACGTTAAAGTATCACAATAATATCCAAGTAAAGGGCTGCACGCAGGTGCAGTCCTTTTAATATATGAAATTATATTAATGAGGTTTGAGTTAGGACAAAACAGGTGCGTTTGGGTATGTGTTAACGTAGTGATTAATACTATGATATGAGGGTCAAAAGGTATTTTGCCCTTTTAATCATACTATGAGCGAAGCTGTGTCATATTGTGAAAACGAATCATATACTAAATTAAAAATAAAATAATAATGAAAAATGCGAAATATAGTATAAATGCAAATCTGGTATATAAAAATGGATATAGTGGTAAAAATGTCAATATAGCAGTGCTTGATACGGGTGTGTTTAAACACAAACAGCTTGATGGGTGTATAAAGCACTTTATGGATTTTGTGGGTGGAAAGGAGACATGTTATGACGATAACGGGCATGGTACACATGTGTGCGGTATATTATCGGCTGCAGATATAGGCATGGCTCCGGGGGCAGGACTATATGTGTTTAAGGTGCTTGATTATCTTGGCATGGGGCAGACATCGGATTCAATTCGTGCACTTAAGTATATAAAAGAAAACTGCGTCAGACTTAATATAAAAATACTCAACTTTTCTGTAGGATATCTGCCATGTTCTGATACAGCAGAGCGTGTTAAGATATTGAAGCTGATAGATGAATTGTGGGATATGGGAGTGGTAGTTGTTGCAGCAGCGGGCAACTACGGCCCGGCACCGTTTTCTGTAACTGTGCCGGGAATTTCAAGAAAGATAATTACAGTTGGAAGCTTCGATGATATAAGAAGCGGCAAAGGTCCGACCGATTGCTGTATTGTAAAGCCTGAGATTCTGGCTCCCGGGCATGATATCATAAGCCTTGGAACGAGGGATGGCACATATGTAAGAAAAGCAGGTACTTCAATGGCTACACCGATTGTGTCAGGTGCCATAGCACTTCTATTGGAAAAAAATCCAAATATGAGACCGGAGGCGGTTAAGCTAGCCCTGTATAATACATGTGACAGGGCAGGAGATAGTCACAAAGGCTCGTGGGGGATTATAAATGTTGATAAATTGGTGGGAATATTATAATATGTATTAGAGATTTATTATAGAAAATATAGGAAATATTAGGTTGTATAATAGTAATTTCATGGTAGGGCTTATATGAGAAAAATATTACAAAAAACTGCTTTCAAAGCTATTTATCGTTTCGACAATAATAATCATACAGATGATATGGTGGTTCTTCTTGTTTTATACGGCATCTGTTGCCAGCAGGGTGTTTCAGGATCTGCTGTATGTGGCAGCCATATTGCTTTCGCTTTATATTGTCAACAGGCGGATGAAAATGTATATAAAAATGTCATGGATATTTTTGATACTGAGTGTTCCAATCGTTGGTATTCCGTGCTATTTCTTTTTCGGAAGACCGGAGCTTACGTCGAAGACACAGAAAAGAATGGCAAGAATTGTGGAAGCATATGCGCCGCTTCGGCCTGAAAACGAGCTTCTAAATGAGACACTCAGACTGACAGATATGGATGCATACAGACAAAGCAGGCTTATCACTCAAAATCAGAAATATCCACTGTATGCGGAGGACTGCACAGAGTACTTTAAATCAGGTGAGGAGGCTTTTGAGAGCATTTTAAAAGATTTAAGGTCAGCTGAAAAGTTTATCTTTATGGAGTATTTCATAATCGGCAGTGGCGTTATGCTTGATCAGATACTTGATATACTCAAAGAAAAGGTAAAGCATGGAGTTGTGGTGAGAATCATATATGATGATTTTGGCAGCATAAATGCCATTCCGCCACATTTTATAAAGGAGATGGAGAGTATCGGAATACAGACCAGACGCTTCAATCCATATAAGCCCATGCTTTCAGTAATTATGAATGACAGGGACCATAGGAAGATACTGGTGATAGACGGACGTGTGGCTCATACCGGTGGTTACAATATAGCAGATGAGTATATCAACAAAAAAATCAGGTTTGGTTACTGGAAGGATGCCGGTATCCGTGTAGAGGGAGAGTGTGTAAACAGTTTCACGACGATGTTCCTTGAGATGTGGAATTATATCAATAAGGACAATGCTGTGCATGATGAATATCTGAATCCACACAATACCTTCAGCCAGTCAGAGAAAAGCGGTTTTGTCCAGCCGTTTTGCGATTCACCGCTTGAGCATGATGATGTAGGAGAGAATCTTTATGTGAGTATCATCTCAAGAGCTAAAAAATATGTTTATATTTTTACACCGTATCTGATACTTGGAACGGAGCTGTCACATGCTATGATATCGGTAGCCAGGTCAGGTGTTGATGTGCGTATTGTTGTACCTAAGATTCCCGATAAAAAGCTCATTTATCTGCAGACAAAAGCCAATTTCAGACCTCTTATCGAGGCGGGGGTAAGGATATATCTATATACACCTGGCTTTATACACTCTAAGTGTATAGTGGCAGATGATGATACTGCGATAGTTGGCACATGCAATCTGGATTTCAGGAGCATGTACTGGAATTTTGAGGATTTTGTATACATGTACAGGACTCAGTGCATCGGAAAAATAAAAGAGGATGCGATAGAGACGTTTGCGGTTTCAGAGGAGGTGTATGAGGAAAGCACAAATGATATCTCATTTGCAGGCAGGCTGCTGCAGAGTATTTTGCAGCTTTTTGCACCGCTTTTGTAAATGTGTCTGTAAAGCGTCTGATAAAAATCTGTTGAATAATGTTACAAGTTGTAATATAATAATTCAAGCGATTGCGTAAGCAACGCACGAAGAAACTGAATATGTAGCATAAAGGTGTCGGAGCAGACAAGCATTTGAATCTGATTTATGACAGGCGATGTGAAGCTGGCTCCGGTGAAAAGGGAAACAGGTGCAAATCCTGTACGAACTCGTCACCGTAATTAAGGAGTGACGGCCAATAAGTCACTGGGCAACCGGGAAGACGGCCGAAGCAATGATATATAAGCCGGGATACCTGCCTTTGTGTTGTACGGAAACAATAGTGTTTCAAGCCACGAGTAACTGGCTGTACGTGATGAAATAATTATAATTGCAGACAAGGTTATGATAGCCGTATAGTCTGTGTTAGAAGGATTTTGACATGTATAGCTCTTTGACATAATAGTACAAAGAGCTTTATTTTTGATGCTTTAAATGTTTTCGTCTTACATATTTAAAACATGTGCAGCTTAATAGCTGCAAGGAGAATGAAAAGGAGAAAACATGAAAAAGAAATTAGTAGTAGTACTGATGGCAGCAGTTATGGCTATGACAGCAGTGACTGGATGTGGCAGCAAGGCAGATGATGCAAAGAATGATACACAGGCATCTAAGACTTCAGAGAGTGAGACAAGCGCAAACGCAGATCAGGAGGCAGCAATGCATGTGGCAGATTTAATCGATGCAATCTACGTGCAGGAGAGAACAGATGATACAGACAAGCAGTGCAAGGAGGCTAAGGAGGCCTGGGACAAGCTCACAGACGCACAGAAGGAGCTTGTAGAGGGAGAAAATGCTGATCCTGACTATTTCGGCAGAGATACAGGCGATGCTTCAAAGGATGATCCGAGAAACCAGGATGATATCGGCGAGAACGAGATTCTTGTAGTAAGCTTTGGTACATCCTTCAACGACAGCCGTGTGGCTGATATCAAGGGTGTGGAGGATGCAATAGCAGCTGCAAATCCTGACTGGTCAGTCAGAAGAGCCTTCACAGCACAGATTATCATCAATCATGTACAGGCAAGAGATGACGAGAAGATTGACAATATGGATCAGGCACTTGAGCGTGCAGTCAAAAATGGTGTAAAGAATCTTGTGGTACAGCCTACACACCTGATGCATGGCGCAGAGTATGATGAGCTTTCAGAGGCTGTAGAAAAGTATAAGGATAAATTTGAGTCTGTAAAGATTGCAGAGCCACTCCTCGGTGAGGTTGGAAGTGATGCAACAGTTGTAAATGAGGATAAAAAGGCTGTTGCAGAAATTCTTACAGAGGAAGCGGTAGAAAAGGCAGGCTATGACAGCCTTGATGCTGCAAAGGAAGAGGGCACAGCATTTGTATTTATGGGACATGGAACAAGCCATACAGCAAAGATTTCATACAGCCAGATGCAGAGCCAGATGACAGATTTGGGTTATGAGAACGTATTTATCGGAACTGTAGAGGGTGAGCCGGAGGATACATCATGTGAGTCTGTCATTGAGAAGGTGTCAGCCGCTGGCTACAAGAACGTCATTCTTCGTCCGCTTATGGTTGTTGCAGGAGACCATGCCAACAATGATATGGCAGGAAGTGATGATGATTCATGGCTTTCACAGTTTAAGGCATCAGGAAAGTTTGATAAAATCGATACACAGATTAACGGACTTGGTGAGATTGAGGGTATCCAGAAGCTTTATGTTGAGCATACAGCGGCTGCTATGGGCAAGTAGCAGTTACTTAAATGTATAGTGGGGAAGCTATAAAATAACAGGAGCAGTATATCAGACATGAGAAAATTATTCAGAAACAAGTTTACTTATATCGTTGCAATGACACTGGTTTGTGCCATGAGCTTGGCAGCCTGCGGTAATAAGAATGCAAAAGCTGAAACAGAAAGCAAAAAAGCAGTGCAGGACGCGACAGAGAGCACAAAAAAGGCTGAAAAAACAGAAAAGATAGCACTTTCAGATGGTACATATACAGCAGAGTTTACTACAGACAGCTCAATGTTTCATGTGAATGATGCATATGACAACAAAGGTACACTCACCGTGAAGGATGGCAAGGCAACAATACATGTTGCTCTTACATCCACACACATTGTAAATCTCTTTTTGGGAACAGCAAAGGATGCCTCAAAGGACAAGGCTGAGCTTTTAGAGCCAACTGTAGAGACTGTCGATTGTGGCGATGGCACAACTGAGGAGGTCAATGCGTTTGATATACCGGTTCCTGTTTTGGATGAGGAATTTGACCTTGCACTTATCGGTACAAAGGGCAAATGGTATGACCACAAGGTAAAAGTCTCAAATGCCACACCTGCGGACGCAGATGCAAGCATATCGGAGAGTGCTGGAAAAGAGCTTCCTGACGGAACATACAATATCAATCTCGATTTCGAGGGCGGAAGCGGTAAGGCGAGCATTGCATCACCGGCTGAGGTGACTATAAGCGGTGGAGCCGCTACTGCAACAGTGCAGTGGAGCAGTCCAAACTATGACTATATGATAGTTGACGGACAGAAATACATGCCTGTAAATACAGACGGCAATTCTGTATTTGAAATTCCGGTTAAGCTTGATACACCTATGCAGGTTATCGGAGATACAGTTGCTATGAGCAAGCCGCACGAGGTTGAGTACACACTCACCTTCCATTCAGATTCTGCTACAGAGGTGCTTGGTGAGGATGGAGAATAATTAAGCTATGCATGGAAGAAAAAAGATAATTATATATATATTGATATCAATTATAGGACTGTTCTGGCTGTCAGGCTGTGACAGTCCTTCTTCCGATTCAGGGAATACCGAATCGAAGGCTGAGGCAGAGATACAAAACGGTCTTATATATAAGAGCAGTATGAAGCTTTTATATGCAAAGAATTTTTCTGTTGACTATTATGAGGGTGGATACAAGATACTTACTACGAAGGACGGTACCCAAATACTTACCGTGCCAAAGGGCAGAAAGACTCCAAAGGATATTGACAAGGATATCATTGTATTGAAGGAGCCTGTAAGTGATTTGTATCTGGTCGCATCAGGGGTGATGGATATGTTTGACAAGCTTGATGCAGTGGACACTATTAAATTTTCGGGGCTTGACAGTGATGGCTGGTACATTGACAGTGCAAGTAAGGCTCTTGAAAGTGGCAGAATGCTTTATGCCGGCAAATATTCAAAGCCCGATTATGAGCTTTTGGTGTCAGAAAACTGTTCTCTTGCCATAGAAAATACTATGATTACCCATTCGCCGCAGGTAACTGAAAAGCTTAAAAGCTTTGATATCCCTTCAATAATCGAGTACTCAAGCTATGAGGAGGAGCCGCTCGGCAGAGTGGAGTGGGTGAAGTTTTTCGGAGCACTCACAGACCGGGATGAAAAGGCCGATGAGCTATTTAATGAGCAGGTGGATATTGTAAATCGCATCGCAAAGACAGATACTGCTACAAATGATGATAGCAGACCGACAGTTGCATTTTTCTATATCACATCCAATGGACAGGTTCAGGTGCGCAAAAGCACAGATTATGTGCCAAAGATGATTTCGCTTGCCGGCGGAAAATATATTTTTGATGCGTCAAATGACGACGATACAGGCAGGTCAACCATGAATATGCAGCTAGAGGATTTCTACAATGGAGCAATAGATGCTGACTATCTGATATATAACAGTGCGATAGACGGCGGTGTGAAGAATCTGAATGAGCTTTTGGACAAGTGCCCGGTGCTTGCTGATTTTAGGGCAGTCAAAGACGGCAATGTATTTTGCACCACGAACGATATGTATCAGCAGTCTATGTCCATCGGGTATATGATTGATGATATGCATTCGATGATTACAGGTGCACCCGACAGTGATATGAAATATCTGTTTAAGCTCAAATAACTGTGATTTGTGGAATGTGTGTGGTGGGCTGAATTGTTACAGGATATGACAGAATGCAGGAAAATCAATAGCACAAAAAGATAAAAATCGGAGCTACAAAATGGAAAAAACCAGAAAAATAAGGTGTTTTACAACATTTATTATTCTTATAATCTTAATTATCATATTGCTTATCATGAATGTGTGTATAGGAACTGTACACATATCATTTAAGGCTGCATTTGCAACACTTTATGACCACTCAGACAGGGTAGGACGTATTGTGTGGGATATCCGCATGCCAAGAGCTATCGCAGCGATGATACTGGGCGGGGCGTTAGCGCTTGCAGGCTATCTTTTGCAGACTTTTTTTCATAATCCAATCGCGGGACCTTTTGTACTCGGCATATCATCGGGAGCCAAAATGGTCGTGGCACTTGTTATGGTATTTTTACTTGGAAATGCCATACGTGTGAGCTCACTGGCCATGATTGCAGCAGCGTTTTGGGGAGCAATGCTTTCAATGGGCTTTGTGCTTATCATTTCAAGAAAGGTAAGCAGCATGTCAATGCTTGTGGTGAGCGGTGTCATGATTGGCTACATATGCTCTGCGGTGACTGAGTTTGTGGTGACATTTGCAGATGATTCCGACATAGTAAACCTGCATAACTGGTCAAGGGGAAGCTTTTCGGGTATGACCTGGGACAGCGTTGGGGTGATGAGCATCGTGGTGGGAATCACATTTATCTTTGGTTTTTCTCATGTCAAAGCCCCTTATGGCATATCAGCTCGGAGAGTCATATGCCGTAAATCTGGGTGTAAACATAAAGCGTATCCGGGTGCTTCTGGTTCTGCTTTCAAGTCTGCTTTCCGCATGTATAGTGGCGTTTGCGGGACCGATATCGTTTGTCGGAATAGCCGTGCCACACATAGTAAAAAGCATGCTAAAGAGCACAAAGCCTATATATATGATACCGGCCTGCTTCCTTGGGGGAGCGGTGTTCTGCCTGTTTTGTGATTTGCTTGCGAGGATGATGTTTGCGCCTACGGAGCTTAGTATCAGCACGGTTACGGCAGTATTTGGTGCACCGGTAGTGCTGTTTATCATGATAAGACGCAGCAAGGAGAAAAATGTCTGATGGAATATTATTTTACTGCTCAAAAGCTGGCCGTTGGATATGATAACAGGCCGCTTATTGAAAATATTGATTTTTCCCTGAAAAGGGGAGAGATTCTCACATTAGTCGGGCCAAACGGTGCCGGTAAATCGACTATTTTAAAAAGTATTGCAAGACAGCTTTCGCTTGTGAGCGGTACGATATATCTTGATAAAAGTGATGTAGTGACGATGAATGGCAATGAATTTGCAAAGAAAATGGCTGTTGTGCTCACCGATAAGCTAAAGACGGAGCTTATGACCTGCTATGATGTGGTTGCGACGGGCAGATATCCATACACAGGCCGGTTCGGAGTACTTTCGGATGAGGACAAAAAGGCTGTGGATGAGGCGATGGAGCTGGTCAATGTATCACAGATAAAAGATAAGGATTTTACAAAGATAAGCGATGGTCAAAGGCAGCGCGTCATGCTGTCACGGGCTATATGTCAACAGCCGGAGATTATAGTGTTAGACGAGCCTACCTCATATCTTGATATAAAGTACAAGCTTGAGTTTTTATCAATACTCCAAAGGCTTAAAAGACAGAAGAATCTTACGGTTATCATGTCGCTTCACGAGCTTGATATGGCAAAGCGTGTGTCAGACCATATTTTGTGTATAGATGGCAGATATGTGGACAGATACGGAACTCCCGAGGAGGTATTTACTGACCAATATGTTTCAGGGCTTTTTGGAATTACGGCAGGAAGCTTTGACGAAACAGGAGAGGATTTAGAGCTGGAAAAACCGGATGGAATGGCGAGGATATTTGTCATAGCAGGAGGGGGCTTGGGCAGAAAAAGCTTCAGGAGCTTACAGCGAAAGGGTATCCCGTTTGCGACAGGAATCATCTATGAAAATGATCTGGATTATCCTGCGGCAAAGGCGCTTTCTGCTGAGATTGTCAGCGCAAGGAGCTTTGAGCCTGTAGACGATGCCCTTATTGAAAAGGCAAAGGAGCTTATTGATGCATGCGAGGGCGTTATATGTGACAGAACAGAGTTTGGCACGTATGAGCAGTTTAACAGCAGGCTTTATGAGTATGCAGTCTCTACAGGAAAAATTATAAAAATTCCTTTTCTTGAGGAACAATTGGCACAGCTTTAAGGAAGTTACTGTTCACATTACAGTTTAATATTCATGATAAAGCAACAGACTACCACGTAAATTCAGACAGCAGGTATAGATATGGCAAAGGTAATTATGGTACAGGGTACAATGTCCAACTCAGGCAAGAGCTTTCTTGTCGCGGGCTTGTGCCGTATTTTCAGACAGGACGGATACAGAGTGGCACCGTTTAAATCACAGAACATGGCGCTCAACTCTTATATAACAGACGAAGGACTTGAGATGGGACGGGCACAGGTGATGCAGGCTGAGGCAGCAGGCATTAAGCCTATGGTGTGCATGAATCCTATTCTTTTAAAGCCTACAAATAATACAGGATCACAGGTGATTGTAAACGGAAGGGTGCTTAAGAACATGCCGGCGAGAGAGTATTTTGCATACAAAAAAAATCTCATACCGGATATAAAAAAGGCATTTAAAAAGCTTGAGGAGTATGCTGATATCATAGTGATTGAGGGCGCCGGAAGCCCGGCGGAGATAAATCTGAAGGAAAATGATATTGTAAACATGGGGCTTGCGCATATGGTGGATGCACCGGTGCTGCTCGTGGGTGATATCGACAGAGGTGGCGTTTTTGCGCAGCTTATTGGCACACTTATGCTTTTAACCGATGAGGAAAAGAATCGTGTCTGCGGGCTTATTATCAATAAATTCCGTGGAGACAAGACGATCCTTGACCCGGGGATACAGATGCTTGAGGAGAGAGGCGGGGTGCCTGTCACCGGAGTGGTGCCATATATGGATGTACAGCTTGAGGATGAGGACAGCCTGACAGAGCGCTTTGCAAAAAAGACAGATGGGCTTATTGATATAGCGGTCATCAGATATCCGAGAATATCAAATTTCACAGATTTCAATGTCTTTGAGCAGATGTCCGAAGTAACAGTGAGGTATGTGTCAACGGTAAATGAGCTGCGTCATCCGGATATAGTATTTCTGCCGGGAAGCAAGAATACGATGGGGGATCTTTTGTGGATGAGACAAAACGGACTTGAGGCCGCTGTCAAAAAGCTCTCCTGTGAGATACCTGTTTTTGGAATATGCGGAGGCTATCAGATGCTTGGGGGTTCAATAGCCGACCCCGACGGTGTCGAGGAGGGAGGATATATGCGTGGCATGGAGCTTCTTCCTATAGATACCGTTCTAAAAGACAGCAAGACACGGCTTCAGACAAGCGGTGAAATAGCACATGTAGATGGTGTATTGAGCAGGCTTTCAGGCTGTCACTTTCTGGGCTATGAGATACATATGGGTAAGAGCGCATATAGCGCAGCTTCAGATGAGCAGGGGGCTTGTTATGACAGGAAAAATGAGTTAAATAATGTCATATCTGATGGCAGAAATGTGTATGGCTCGTATATCCATGGCATTTTTGATACTGCAGAGGCCGCCAGAGTGATAGTGGATTATATTGCCGATAAAAAGGGCATTGATGTGAATGACAGCACTATTTTAAGCTATAAGAGCTTCAAAGAAAAACAGTATGACAGGCTTGCGGATACACTGAGGGAGTATCTGGATATGGATGCAGTGTACGGCATGCTTCGTGAGGCAAGATATGATTGAAAATAATATTATTTCTGACCATTTTACAATTGAAGAATTAAAAAAATTAAAATAACTCCACCTGATGAAAAAATGTACAAAAAATACGCTCAAACTGGGATTCCGTGGCAAAGCCGCTCGACGGCATGGGTGATTTTGAGCTATTAACGGCCAAAATCGGCGCTGTTTTGGGAGATGAAAATATAGATATTTCAAAAAAGGCGGTCATAATGATGTGTGCGGATAATGGTGTGGTTGCTGAGGGCATCAGCCAGTCCGGACAGGAGGTGACACTTGCAGTTGCAAAATCTATGGCAAGGAAGGCTTCATCTGTCGGACGCATGGCAATGACTGCAGGGGTTGATACAATTCCTGTGGATATAGGAATAAACAGTGACGAGAGTGTTAAAGGGTTGCTTCAAAGAAAGGTGCGCATGGGCACGAGAAACTTTGCAAAAGAGCCTGCCATGACAAGGACTGAGACACTTGAAGCGATTGCAGCAGGTATAGAAATAGTGCGTGGGTGTAAGGCAGACGGCTGCAGAATTATTGCAACCGGTGAGATGGGTATAGGAAACACCACCACAAGCGCGGCAATGGCAGCCGCCATGCTAAGGTGCGATGTGGCCACAGTGACAGGAAGAGGAGCAGGCCTAAACGACAGTGGGCTTGAGAGAAAAATCCGTGTAATTGAGAGCGCAATAGAAAAGTATGATTTATATAATAAGGACACCTTTGAGATACTTATGACAGTCGGAGGACTTGATATTGCAGGACTTGTCGGAGTGTGTATAGGCGGTGCATTATACCATATTCCTGTTGTGCTCGACGGAGTGATAAGCATGGTTTCAGCGTTGGCAGCAGAAAGGCTTCTTTCCGGAGTTACTGATTTTATCATTCCATCACATGAGGGCAGGGAGCCTGCCGTGGCGCTTTTGTGTGAGGCACTTTCCGTAAGGCCTGTCATAAGAGCATCTCTTGCGCTTGGAGAGGGAACAGGTGCCGTGATGATGTTTGCGCTTTTGGATATGGCACTTAGCGTATACAAAGGACGGACAACCTTCGACGATATCTCGGTATCACAGTATGAGAGGTACATATAGATGATTACACTTATAACAGGCGGCAGTGGCAGTGGCAAATCAGCATATGCAGAAAAGTATATTTGTCACGTGTCAAATGAAAAGGGATACAAAGAAAAATATTACATTGCCACCATGCAGATATTTGATGATGAGGGACAGCGGAAGATAGACAGGCACAGAAGACTTCGTGCCGGAAAAGGCTTTATTACCATCGAGCAGCCTCGTGATATCCAAAATGCGGTTTCTAAGCTGCAATCAGAAAGCAGTTTAAAAACCGGGCGGTCAGCACTGCTTGAGTGTATGTCAAACCTTGTGGCAAATGAGATGTTTCCACCTGTAGATGCTTCCGGTATGCAGGCTGCCGAAGCTGAAAAAGAGACTTTGGATGACCCTGAAAATATGAATGATTATGAGACTGCTCAAATCAGCCATGTGAGTAAAAAGGTGTTAAAAGAGGTAAGTATCTTAAGTGAAAATGTTGCTGAGCTTGTAATTGTGACAAACAATGTATTTGAAGACGGAGTCAGCTATGATGAATCAACGATGAATTACATAAAGGCAATGGGAATTGTAAACAGAGGGCTTGCTGCGATGGCAGAGCGTGTCGTTGAGGTGGTTGCAGGCATTCCGGTGACGGTTAAGTGAAGCAGTGTGGAGGTTAAGTGTATTATGAAGTTAATAAGGTCGTGCATAGTATCTTTTTCCATGTATTCAAAGATACCTATGCCACAATTTAAATGGAATGATGATGACATGAAGTACATGCTGGTATTCTTTCCGTGGATAGGAGCTGTGATTGGACTGCTTCTTATGCTTTGGAAATATATATACTCTCATTTTGGAGTGGCGGATATCTGCTATGTATGCATAGGCGCACTCATTCCGATAGCGGTTACGGGAGGCTTTCACATAGATGGTTTTATGGATACAATGGATGCGTTTCATTCATACAAACCGCGGGAGGAAAAGCTTGCAATACTTAAGGATTCACATATAGGAGCGTTTGCCGTTATAATGCTTGCAGCCTACGGATTATTATTCATGGGAGCTTTTTCTCAGATAATGAATGATAAAGCATTTATTGTTTTTTGTGCAGGCTTTTTCATCTCAAGGTGCTTAAGCGGAATAGCGGTTGTGTCATTTAAATCGGCAAAAAGCGATGGACTGTTATTTATGTTTGCGGACACTGCACACAGAACGATCGTGAGGGCAGCACTATACATCCAGCTTGCACTGTGTATAGCTGTTTTACTCATTGTGTCACTGCCTTATGCGGTGGTTATGATCATTGCGGCAGCACTTAGCTTTTGGTATTATTATGTGAAACAAAAAAGGAGCTTGGCGGCATCACAGGCGATACGGCAGGGTATTTTGTGTGTATATGTGAGTGCGCCATGGCAGTGGCTCTGGGTGGTGTCTCTTTTATTATTTAGTATATTTGTTTTGAATATAGGAATGGTACGGATAAGAATTTTGATAAAAGTTGTACTATGAATTTGAAAATTTGGAATTGGAGAAAATATGAAGCTTGTGATAGGCGGAGTGGCACAGGGAAAGCTTGATTATGTGCTCGAAAATATGATAGAAAAAACAGAAAAATATGATGTGTATGACTGCTTTTTTCTAAAAGATAATGCCTGCAATGATAAGGCGTCAAACATGGAATGGCCATGGGATTTTGCCGTCGATGATGAGAGTATACTCATAATAGATAAATTCCATTATTTTATCAGGGCTGTGCTTGAGAAAAATCTTCCACTGCAGGAATATATTTTGAAATTTATGCAATTTGCAGAGGAAAATAAGGATACGATAGTCATTGCTGATGAGATTGGAAACGGCATAGTGCCTCTTGATGCGTTTGAGAGAGAGTACAGGGAGCAGACAGGCAGAGCAGAGATACTGCTTGCAAAAAAAGCAGACGAGGTAGTTCGCGTAATATGTGGAATCGGTCAGAAAATAAAATAAACTGTATATTTATAAGACACGGCTGCACTGTCTCAAACAGAGAGCACAGATATCTGGGCAGGACAGATGAGCCACTCGATGAAGCCGGAGTTTTTGAACTAGAAAATGCGCTAAATAATGGTGTATACAAGGCTTTAGAGGAAAATAGCTTAAAGGAGCAGATAATTATTACCAGTCCAATGAGGCGCTGCAAACAGACGGCAGAGATTATTTTGCCGGTCGCACAGCACCATAAAATTTATACCGTAAAAGAGTTTGCAGAGATGGATTTCGGTGAATGGGAGCTAAAAAGCTATAAGGAACTTAGCACAGATATCCGTTTCAGGGACTCATATCAGGCGTGGATTGACAGTGGTGGAACACTTGCCTTTCCAAACGGAGAGAGCAAAAAAGAGTTTTGCAAAAGAAGTATATGTGGCTTTGAGAGGGCACTCACACAGGCATTAGAGCTTAAGAGGGCTATGCCTGATAAAAAGATACAAATGGATTTTTTGTGCATGGAGGGACTATCATGGCGATAATGAGCCATTACTGTGATATGGATTACTATGATTACCAGGTGAAAAACGGCTGTGGCTACTCGTGTGAGGTGGCGGTTGAGGGCAATGAGATTGTGTTTAATGAAACAGTGCCCATATCGCTATGATTTATTTAAGAAGGACTAACATATGTGTTATCATATTTTTGCATTTATAGCAGGCTTTGTGCTTGATTTATTAATAGGAGATCCGCATTTTATACCGCATCCTGTCAGACTTATCGGCTCACTTATTTCTTTTCTCGATAAGAGGCTTAATTGTGATGCCGGATATAATAGCTCTGAAAAAAAATTAAATCTAATAAAATATAAAAGAGGCATGCTTCTTGCTTTTACTGTAATTTTTGCAACTTTTGCAATGTCGGTAATTATTATTGTGGCAGCATACAGTATAAATTTATATGCCGGGCTAATAGCAGAGGCTGTCATGACGTGGCAGATTCTTGCTACAAAGTGTCTTCGTGTAGAGAGCATGAGGGTGTACGATGCGCTAAGGACAGATGGAGTTGATGCAGGAAGAAGGGCTGTTTCCATGATTGTTGGCAGAGATACATCTGTGCTTGATGCAGCAGGCGTCACAAGGGCGGCAGTTGAGACGATAGCTGAAAATACATCTGACGGAGTGATTGCACCTATGCTTTACACTGCAATCGGAGGACCGGTGCTTGGCTTTGTATACAAGGCTGTGAATACGATGGACTCCATGCTTGGCTACAAAAATGATAAATATATGTATTTTGGCAGATTTGCGGCAAGGCTTGATGATGTGGTCAATTTCATACCGGCAAGAATCAGTGCATATCTGATGATTGCTGCGGCATTTATTGGTGGCAGGCAGTTTGATGGAAAAAATAGCATACCGCATCTTTAAAAGAGATCGTTTCAATCATGCAAGCCCAAACTCAGCCCAGACAGAGTCTGTATGTGCGGGAGCTTTAAGGGTGCAGCTTGCGGGTGATGCAGTGTATTTTGGGAAGCTTGTGAGAAAAAATACATAGGAGACGGTCTGCGTGAGATAGAGTACGAGGATATAAAGCGTGCAAACAGGCTGATGTATATTACTGCGTTTTTGTGTGAGCTTTTATCTGTGGCGGTTATGAGTCTTGGTTTAATATTGCTTTGAATATGAAAAATTGATGTAAGAATAGATGGAGGACTTGAATGAAAAGCATCCATGGCGGAGACATATACAACAATAAAGTAAATATGGATTTTTCGGTAAATATCAATCCTCTTGGCATACCGCATTCTGTTAAAGAGGCTATGAGTGATGCACTTTCGTATGCAGACAGATATCCCGACATGGCATGCAGTGGTCTTAAAAAAGCGATATCAGAGTATTTCACACAGCAAGGCTGCAGCATACAAAGCGAGGATGTAATTCCCGGAAACGGAGCCTCAGAGCTTTTTATGGCGATAGCTCATGCCATAAAGCCCAAAAAAGCAGTGCTTCTGGCCCCGGGCTTTTTCGGTTATGAGCATGTGCTTCGTGCAGTCGGCTGTGATATCGGATATTTCCTGCTGGATGAGCAGAGTGATTTTTCTCCTGCTGCACGGTTGGATGCTTTAATGGATATGCTTACAGATGATACAGATATATTTTTTATCGCAAATCCAAACAATCCGACAGGGTATCTTGCAGACAGCACTTTCATGAAGCAAATAATAGGGCATTGCAAACAAAAAGCATATTTATGTGGTGGCAGATGAATGCTTCATGGGCTTTTGTGAAAAAAATTATTCTGTTTTGTCACTTTTATGTGACTATGACAATCTGATTGTTGTAAGAGCCTTTACCAAGCTTTTTGCTATTCCGGGAGTAAGGCTTGGATATATGCTCAGTAAAAATGATGCAGTAAGACAAAAGGTTCAAAGAAATCTGCCGGAGTGGAACGTGTCTGTCCTGGCACAGATGGCAGGAGAGGCATGCATTAGGGAATCAGAGTATATTAAAGAAACGGCATCGTATGTGAGCGGACAAAGAAGGCTGCTGTCAGATGGACTAAAAAAGCTTGGGTTTAAGGTATATAAAAGTGATGCTGATTTCATACTGTTTACAGCAAGCTTCCATTATATGATATACTGCTTAATAAGGGAATACTGATACGGGACTGCTTCAACTATGTGGGGCTTTCGGAAGGGTATTTTCGTGTGGCAGTAAATACTTATGATGAAAATGTAAGATTATTGAAAGTGATAGGTGAGTGTATTGAAAAAAATTAAACAGTTAGAGCCGATGGAGATTGAAAAGAGGAGCTTTGAGATAATTTCACATGAGCTGTCTGAAATGCAGATTACGCTGCCTGCTGATCAGGAGATGATAACAAAAAGAGTCATACACACGAGTGCTGATTTTGATTATATACAGACGCTTAAATACTCTAAGGACGCCGTTGCTATCGCAAAAAGGCTGATATCAGAGGGCGCTGATATAGTGACCGATACCAACATGGCTCTTTCAGGCATAAATAAAAAAATATCTGGCAAAATTCGGCGGACTAGGCGCATTGCTTTATGGCTGATGATGAGGTCGCTCTTATTGCAAAGGAGAAAAAGACAACGCGCGCGGCAGTAAGCATGGAGTTTGCATCAAGGATAGATAAGCCTGTGATTTTTGCGATAGGAAATGCACCGACAGCGCTTATAGAGCTGTACGATATGATAGAAAAAGGAATATATAAGCCTGCATTTGTAATCGGTGTGCCGGTGGGCTTTGTCAATGTGGAGGCAGCCAAGGAGCTTATTATGGAGACCGGCGTGCCATACATAGTAAATGTCGGACGAAAGGGTGGCAGTAATATTGCGGCTGCCATATGCAATGCGCTGATTTACAGTCTGGTTGATAGAGGCTGATTCATGAGGAAATTTAGTGATTATGAGATATGGATTTACCACAGGAAGCTGTGCGGCGGCGGCATCAAAGGCGGCGGCATATATGCTTTTAACCGGAAAGGCTAAAAACAAAATAACGATTCAGACACCTAAGGGAATAGCTTACACGGCTGATATCACCGACATAAAAAGAAGTGAAAATGAGGTAAGCTGTGCCGTGATAAAGGACGGAGGGGATGACCCGGATGTGACCACCGGAGCCTATATATATGCTTCTGTACGGATTTTGCATTCCGATACCTGTGCTTTAAGCAAAAAAAAGCAGGATTTGGCTATCATAAATATTGACGGTGGTGACGGAGTGGGAAGAGTTACCAAACCCGGATTAGACCAGCCTGTCGGAAATGCGGCTATCAATCATGTGCCGCGTGAGATGATAGAAAAAGAGGTAAGGGAGGTCTGTGAGCTTTTGGATTTTAAGGGGACACTTGACATTACAATCTCGGTTCCAAAGGGAAAGGAGCTTGCAGAAAGGACCTTTAATCCAAGACTTGGGATAGTTGGTGGTATATCAATTCTCGGCACGAGCGGTATTGTTGAGCCCATGAGCTCACAGGCTCTTATTGATACGATAAGGGTGGAGCTTAGGCAGAGATATTCGTTTGGGTATGATTATGTGGCGGTTGCTCCGGGAAATTACGGTCTTGACTTTATGAAGGAAAGCTATGGCTATGATCTGGACAGGAGTGTCAAATGCTCCAACTTTATCGGTGAAACAATTGATATGGCTGCAGATATGGGCTTTAAGAGGATGCTTTTGACAGGACATATAGGAAAGCTCATAAAGGTAGCAGGAGGCATCATGAACACTCATTCGAGGGAGGCAGACTGCAGGATAGAGCTTTTGACGGCATTTGCGTTTAAGTGCGGTGTAGCGCCCGAATACATAAAGCACATTATGGACAGCCTTACGACAGAGGAGGCCTTGGCGGCACTTAAGGAAAGCGGCAGGCTGTATGAGGTAATGGATTATGCGATGGAGCGCATATGTCTTTTATCTAGGATAAGGAGGGCGAAAGGGCAGACTTGAGATAGACTGTATCATGTATT
>ENA-OQJG01000030-OQJG01000030.1-human-gut-metagenome-genome-assembly--contig:-NODE-30-length-22814-cov-3.822674_pt1 | contig 22814 bp, 28 predicted proteins | sample MGYA00242601_ERZ504767 | MGnify/ENA primary metagenome ERZ504767 (study PRJEB26092, sample SAMD00036362) | human gut metagenome | host: Homo sapiens | study: EMG produced TPA metagenomics assembly of... | reverse complement strand
TTAAAAAAAAGTAGTTAGCATTTCTATAAACTATACTATATAATAAAATTTCGCGTTAGGAAAAACGCAAACAAATTAATAAACGCGCTTCTAGCTCATTTGGTAGAGCACCTGACTCTTAATCAGGGTGTGCAGGGTTCGAGCCCCTGGAGGCGCACTCAAAGGTACCGGTTTTATGGACGTATGAGCCATAGGGTTGGTGCTTTTTTGTTATATCATGATTAAAGAATTAAAAGATATCATGTCATTATTTGGATAGGCTGGCAGCTCATGCACATAAAAATGAAATTAATATTGAAATTTTGAAATAATAAGTTTATATTGTTAAATAGGAAAAAAGTAACATTTGGAAAGATGCTTTGGTCGGAGTAAAGTATCTCAATATCCTGGGATTGGTATATGAGCTTGAGAACGATGAGTCAAAAGCCTTTGAATGTTATCTGGAGAGCCTTGCCACGGCAGAAATTATCCGCTCGAGAGATCTTAAGGCTATGGTTTACAGCAATATCGGTTCAAGCTATAGCAAGATGGGAAGAGATAAGGAAGCGCAGAGATATTTCAACGATGCCAGAGACGAATATGACAGTTCCTCAGAAAAATCTGAAGAATGTCATAAAAGCTGGGTCATGTTTGACTATATAAATCATGCGATTAACGACAGATATGTCGCATTATCTTGAAGCAATCAGCTTGCAGATAGGGTTTCCGACAGCAGAGAATTTCTCCTCGTACTCGGTCATGATGTTGCCCTCATTCATTGCGGCGTCATGATGCAGGTCGCGTGTACTGGCGTCGAGGTGCCATTTATCAGAGCTTTCAATCTCTTCCAGAGAGAAGGTGAAGAGGTCCTGGTTGTCAGTCTTGAACTCTATGCGTCCGTCAGGTGCGAGAAACAAATCATATCTGGCAAGAAATTCGCTTGAGGTAAGGCGTCTTCTTGCGTGCCTGTCCTTCGGCCATGGATCGGAAAAGTTCAGGTAAATGCGGTCAACCTCATTGCGGTCAAAAATATCCGGAAGAGTTGCGGCATCAATGCACAAAAAGTGCACATTTGGCAGCTCGTCCTCCTGCATTTTTTGTACGGCACGAAGAAGCACACTGGTATATCGTTCGATACCTATATAGTTAATCTCGGGATGAAGCCGTGCCAGATCCATCAGAAATCTGCCCTTTCCCATACCAACCTCTATATGAATCGGATTATTGTTTCCTAAAAAATCATGCCATTTTCCTTTTAATTCAACAGGCTCCTTTATGCAATAAGGGCTGTTGTCGATGACTTCACCGGCGCCCGGGATATTTCTAAGTCTCATGTAAATCTCCTTATAAAAACGTAAAATTTCATATAGATAATACCCTACAATTGTGTGGGTGTCAAAATAAAATGGCAAAATACACTGCACATGCCCTTGATAACATGTTTTTCATACATTATAATTAGAAATAGTACATTTTGGTTATAGTATTGAACAGCTACCCAATTTTAGAATTAATAGGAACAGATATGAAGCATAAAATTATAAATTTAAAAAAATCAGGAATACTAATAATGGCAATGTTTGCTATGGTCACGACGCTTTGCGCGAGACCGCTTATGGCATTTGCGGATGGTGATGACACGTACTGGCCGGAGGGACCGCAGATAAATGCACCGTGCGCCGTGGTGATGGAGGTCAATACAGGTACGGTGCTATATGAGAAAAATTCACACGAAAAGCATTATCCTGCAAGTATCACAAAGATCCTCACCACATATCTGACTATACTCAATTGCAAGATGGATGAGAAGGTTACATTCTCAAAAGAGGCGGTGAAGGAGAGCAGTGATGGTTCGTCGAGCATCAAGAGGGATGTGGGCGAGGAGATGACCATGGAGCAGACACTATATGGAGTTATGCTTGAGTCGGCAAACGAGTGCGCATATGCTGCAGCAGAGCATACAGGCAAAAAGCTTGGGGGAGATTACAGCACATTTATTGATCTGATGAACAAGGAAGCCAAAGAATTAGGCTGTACAGATACACATTTCAACAATGCAAATGGTCTGCCCGATGAAAATCACTGGACAAGCGCATACGATATGGGGCTTATCTCGTGTGCGGCATACAGGAATGACGAGTTTCGAAAGATTACAGGCACAAAGACCTATATCATACCACCTACAAATAAGCATACCGAGGATACCCCGCTGTACAATCATCATGCGATGCTGCATCCATTTAAGTCGTATTCACAGTTTGTAAATCAGGATTGTACCGGCGGTAAGACCGGCTACACTTCAGTGGCTAACAGCACGCTTGTCACTTATGCGGAGAAGGATGGCTTGACGCTGTGCGTGGTTATTATGAATGCACAGTCGCCTGACCAGTATGCAGACACAAACACGCTGCTCAATTACTATTTCAGTAACTTCAAGGCACTAAGCATAGCTGAAAATGAAAACAGCGCAGCTGCTGACAATACGCCGGATCTGGGCGTGATGAATGAGCACGGCATGTATGCAAAGGTGTCGGAAAACTATGTTGTTTTGCCAAACAACGCGGATTTTTCAAGCGTTAAGAGGGAAGCTGCTGACATGAAGTCCGACAATAAGGATGCTCTTGCTACGGTCAGATATAAGTATTGTGATCATGTGGTAGGCTGTGTGGATCTGCTGAAATCAGGAGCAAAGGTCGATCTGTCGTACTTTGATGAGAACAGCAGACAGAATTTGGAAAGTGATATAATAAGGATAAAGCCGGTATATTTTCTCTGGGTGCTCGTACTTATCGCAGTGATTATTCTGAGTATTTTCATGTTTAGAAGAATATCAGACAATATATATGTGTTGAAACACAAATGGAGCATTAAGAAGGAGCAGCGCGAGCGCTTCAGAGAGCACAAGCTTGAAAGAAAACGGCGCAGAAGGAGAGATAATCTGAAGTTCAGCGGCCGACATAAATATTAATACATTTTTTATTATGACATTATAATTGGAGGCAGAAATGAGTGATGAAAGATGCGCCCTCGTGCTTGAGGGTGGAGCCATGAGAGGTATGTATACAGCCGGAGTACTCGACTGTTTTATGGACCATGATATTAGCTTTGATGCAGTTATCGGTGTTTCGGCGGGAGCACTTTTTGGAGTGAACCTGCTGTCAAAGCAGCGTGGCAGGGTTATACGATACAATAAGAGGTTTAACAGTGACAAAAATTATATGGGTATCAGGCCGCTTCTTCGGGAGAAAAACATAGTGAGCACGAAATATGCCTATGATACCGTACCAAGAGAGCTTGACCCGTTTGATGATGAGGAATATAAGAAGTCGGATATCCCATTTTATGCGGTTGTGACGAATATCAGGACAGGTAAGCCTGAATATGTGCAGATAAAGAGTGTCTTTGACCAGATGGATGTGCTCAGGGCATCGGGCTCCATGCCTGTAGTGTCAAAGCCTGTGAAGCTGGGGAATGAGTGGTATCTGGATGGTGCGGTGACGGACAGTATCCCATATGAGCATATGCTTGATATGGGATATGACAGAGTGGTTGTCGTGCTGACAAAGCCAGCAGACTATATAAAAAGACCTATGCCAAGGGTTTTTACATCGGTATACAAAAAGCGTTTTCCGAGGTTTTATGAGGCATTTTCAAACAGGCATATCATGTACAATTATCAGCTTGAGCATCTTAAGGAGCTTGAAAAGCAGGGAATTGCCGAGGTGTTAAGGCCGTCGGAGCACATTAAAATAAGCAAGGTAGAAAAGGATCCTAATAAGCTTGAGAGCCTGTATCAGCTTGGATTACGTGATGCTGAGAGGCTTTTAGCCGATAAGCAAGGTACTTAAATGGAAAAAGAACTGATAAATAATTCACAATCAAATATTTATCCGTTTCACATGCCGGGGCATAAGCGCCGTGGCAGTGATATAGGTTCAGGGCTGGACCCGTATGCTATTGATATAACAGAGATAGACAATTTTGACAATCTGCACCACGCTGAGGGCATTATAAAGGAGGCGCAGGCTGAGGCAGCGGCACTTTACGGTGCAAAGCGTGCATATTTTCTCATAAACGGAAGCACCTGCGGTATATTGGCAGCAATATCTGCGGCCACCAAAAGGGGAGACAAGGTGCTTGTAGCAAGGAACTGTCACAAGGCGGTGTATCATGCGCTTTACTTAAGGCAGCTTCACCCGGTGTTTACATACCCTGAAATTACACGGACAGGGCTGCAGGGGCAGATAACCGAGGCACAGATAAGGGTGGCATTTGATGAAAATCCCGACATAAAAGCGGTTGTGATAACCTCGCCTACATACGATGGTGTGGTTTCCGATGTGGCTGCAATAGCATCTGTGGCACATGCACATGGAGCTTTGCTCATAGTTGACGAGGCACATGGCGCGCACTTTGGCTTTGGAGGCGGATTCCCTCAAAATGCCATAGCACTCGGGGCTGATGCGGTCATAGTGAGCCTGCACAAGACGCTTCCGGCATTTACACAGACAGCGCTTCTGCTGCTTGGTGGGATGCGTGAAGGAGCAGTGGAGAAGTTTCTCGGCATTTATGAGACAAGCTCACCGTCATATGTGCTTATGACAGGCATAGAGCGCTGCATACACTATGTGCGCGATAATAAAGAGACAGCATTTGCACAGCTTAGGAGCAAACTTGACAGATTTTATCAGAAGGTCAGCGGACTTTCGCATCTGAACGTGGTCAGAAAAAGTGATTTTTCTGCTGATGAGGCATATGATTTTGACGAGTCAAAGATTATTATATTTACGAAAGAGGCTATGAATGGACATACGCTGCTTGAGCTTCTGCTCAAGAAATATGAGCTGCAGCTTGAGATGGCGGCGGGCAATTATGTACTGGCGCTGGCATCTGTCATGGATACGGATGAGGGCTTTGACAGGCTTGCGGATGCTTTGATTGAAATAGACAGCCAGCTCGAAAAATATAAGTCTGATTTTGAAGAGTTTTATGATATATTAAAGCAGGAGGGCGTAGTACATAAATTTTACCTGCCGGTCAAAATGGACACAGATATATATCAAAAGCTGCCTGCCGCAATGGAAATGTATGATGCATATGATGCAGACCATCAGGCGGTCTATGCCTTTAAGGCAAGCGGGAAGGTGAGCGGTGCCTTTATAAATATATATCCGCCGGGGATACCGCTTGTGGTGCCGGGAGAGATAATGAACGACAAGCTCATAGATGATGTAATAAAGGCTGTAAATTCAGGTCTTGAAGTGGATGGCCTGTATTTTGATCCGGATGCCAATATGTGGAAGTTTGTTGCAGTGCTGTAAGCAACAGTTTGACATAGCAAACAATCATATTTATACTAGTTAGTAACTATTCAGAACCAATGAGAAAAAAGCTGATGTGTCATGCTTACATTAATTAAAATATAAGAGGTTTACAGATGGGTAAGATTTTCTGCGTGATGGGAAAAAGTGCATCAGGCAAGGACACTATATACAACAAAATACTGCAGGATGATTCACTCATGCTTAGCAGGATTATCCCGTATACCACTCGTCCGATAAGGGACGGAGAGACACAGGATAAGGACTATCATTTCTGCAATGAAGAGGATGTAAAAAGGCTCAGTGCACAGGGGCGTATCATAGAGCTTCGCGAGTACAATACGGTGTACGGCGTGTGGAAGTATTTCACGGTAAACGATGATGATATAGACCTTCGCTGCAAAAGCTATCTGACAGTCGGAACACTGGAGTCTTACACAAAGATACGCGATTATTTTGGCAGTGACAAGGTACTGCCAATCTACGTGGAGGTGGAGGACGGCGACCGTCTGATACGCGCCATTCACCGGGAAAAGGGGCAGCAGGTGCCTAAATATGAGGAGATGTGCCGCCGTTTTCTGGCAGACGCATCAGATTTCTCTGAGGACAAGCTACGTGAGGCGGGTATTACACACCGTTTCGTAAATGATGATATGGACACTGTGCTTGCCGAGATTTCAGCATACATACGACAGAGTTCTTAATTGCAGAGCAGGATGATGGTTACGGCCTGCACATAAATGTAACCGGAAACGAATAAGGAGGCAGCAGCTATGGCAGGATTTAAGGATATAGTAGGAAATGAGCAGATAATAGAGCATCTGCAAAATGCCATATCAATGGGAAAGGTCTCACATGCATATATAATAAACGGACCACAGCTGTCCGGCAAAATGATGATAGCCGAGGCATTTGCCAGGGCACTGCAGTGTGAGAAGGAGGGCACAGACGGTTGTGGAGAGTGCAAATCGTGCCATCAGGCAGATGACCACAATCATCCTGATATCATATATGTCAGTCATGAAAAGCCCAACAACATATCGGTTGACGACATCAGAACACAGCTCAACAACGATATAGTGATAAAGCCATACAGCAGTAAATACAAGATTTACATAGTGGATGAGGCTGAAAAAATGAACCAGCAGGCGCAGAACGCGCTTTTAAAGACCATTGAGGAGCCACCGGCATATGCGGTCATCATGCTTCTCACCACCAATGCAGACAGCTTTCTGCAGACCATCAGGTCGCGCTGCATCACACTCAATATGAAGTCGGTAAAGGACGAGGTGATAAAGGCATACCTGATGAACGAAAAGCATATTCCGGATTATCAGGCAGATATCAGTGCCGCATTTGCACAGGGCATCGTCGGAAAGGCTGTTAAGCTCGCCTCATCAGACGAGTTCAACGAGCTAAAGGAGTCAGCACTGTCACTTATAAAGCGCCTCGATGACATAGATTTGTACGAGCTGGGCGCAGCGGTAAAGCAGATAGCTGAGTACAAGCTTAAGGTGCAGGATTATTTTGACCTGATTATGGTATGGTACAGAGATGTGCTGTATATGAAGGCGACAAACGATGTTAACGGACTCATATTCAAGGATGAGGTCTATGATATAAAGAAACAGGCAGCAAAGCATTCCTATCAGGGAATCGAGGCAATACTTGAGGCACTTGAGAAGGCGAAGATAAGAATTAACGCAAACGTCAATTTTGACCTGGTAATTGAGCTGCTGCTTATGACCATAAAGGAGAACTAATCACATGACAAAAATAGTTGGTATCAGATTCAGGACAGCAGGCAAAATATATTACTTTGATCCGGCTGATTTCGACCTCGACATGGCAATGCATGTTATCGTGGAGACAGCAAGAGGCATAGAGATGGGAACTGTCCTCATTCCGCCGAAGGAGGTGGATGATGATAAGGTGGTTTCACCGCTTAAGCCTGTCATCAGAGTGGCAACCGACGAGGATGAGAAAACGGTTGAGAGAAATAAGGAAAAGGAAAAAGAGGCATTTGCCATCTGCAAGGAGAAAAATCATCAAGCACGGACTTGAGATGAAGCTGGTGGATGCAGAGTATACCTTTGACGGAAACAAGCTGCTGTTTTACTTTACAGCGGACGGCAGAATTGACTTCAGAGAGCTCGTAAAGGATCTGGCAGCGGTATTCCGCACGAGAATAGAGCTTCGTCAGATCGGTGTCAGGGATGAGACCAAGATGATGGGCGGCATCGGAATCTGCGGCAGACCGCTCTGCTGTCATTCTTATATGGCAGATTTTGTGCCTGTTTCCATAAAGATGGCAAAGGAGCAGAATCTCTCGCTCAATCCGACCAAGATATCAGGGGTATGCGGAAGGCTTATGTGCTGTCTCAAGTATGAGCAGGATACATATGAGTATCTGAACAGCAGAATGCCGTCGGTAGGAGAAAAGGTCAAGACACCTGATGGAATCATCGGAGAGGTCAAGTCAGTCAGCGTGCTCAGGCAGCTCGTGCGTGTTGTCATTGACAACGGCGAGGAGAAGGAGCTTCGTGAGTACACTGTAGATGATCTGCGCTTAAAGCCGCGCCAGAAAAAGGATGTAAAGCTCACCGAGGAGGAGCTTCGCGAGCTCAAGGATCTCGAGGATAGCGGCGACGAGACGATGGAGGACAAGTCACAGGAGAAACCGCAGAGAAACCGTGGACACCGTGACAACAAAAATGAATATCGCGAGCGCCGTGATAAGCGTGACAACAGAGAAAGACGTCCGTACAGGGCGGACATAGAGGCAGCGGAAGCTTCTGCAAATGAGACAAATGAAGTAAATGCTGCAAATGCCGGCAGAGAAAATAAGGACGGTTACAAAAAGCCGTACAAGGGCGGCAAAAACAAACCAAACAAGCAGAAATACAACCGCAACAAGGATTACAAGAACAAAAACTATAATAAAGAGTATAATAAAGATTACAACAGGGACAAAGACAATGGAAGCACTGATACACAGTAATGAGCGACTAGACGATTTGTGCCGCAAGGGCTATAGGCTCATACAGGATCCAAAGCTGTTCTGCTTCGGCATAGACGCTGTGCTTTTATCTGACTATGCAAAGGTAAAGCGCGGCGAGAGAGCTGTGGATTTGTGCACCGGAAACGGTGTGATTCCGATACTTCTTGAGGCAAAGAATAACGGAGAGCATTACAGCGGACTCGAGCTTCAGCCTCAGTGTGCTGACCTGGCGAAAAGAAGTGTGAAATATAACCATCTTGAGGACAAAGTGACCATAGAAGAGGGAGATGTGTGCAATGCATCGGAGATTTTCGGTCGAGAGTCCGTGGAGGTGGTGACGGTAAATCCGCCGTATATGATAGGTCAGCACGGTATCAAAAATGCAGACGATGCCATGACGATAGCACGCCACGAGGTCAGGTGTACACTTGACGATATAGTCAGGGAGAGCGCAAAAATGCTTAAATTCAATGGGCGTTTTTACATGGTTCACAGACCATTCAGGCTGGCAGAGATCTTTAGCACGATGATGAAATATCATATCGAGCCAAAGCGCATGCGCCTTGTGCATCCATACGCGGACAGGGAGCCAAACATGGTGCTCATAGAGGGATTAAAGGGCGGCAAAAGCCGTATAACCATCGAAAAACCGTTAGTTGTATACAAGGAGCCTAATGTATACACGGATGAGATATATGAGATATATGGCGATAAGCCTCGGAATAACGGAAAATAACAGGAGAATCATATGACAGGAACACTGTATCTGTGCGCAACTCCGATAGGAAATTTGGAGGACATCACATTTCGTGTGCTGCGCACACTTAAGGAGGTAGACCTCATCGCAGCGGAGGATACGAGAAATTCCATAAAGCTGCTCAATCATTTTGAGATAAAGACACCCATGACGAGCTATCATGAGTTTAACAAGATAGATAAAGCCTACCAGCTTGTGGCAAAGCTTAAGGAGGGCAAAAATATAGCCCTCATCACTGATGCAGGAACACCCGGCATTTCTGACCCGGGTGAGGACATTGTGCGCATCTGCTACGAGGAGGGCGTGCCTGTTACCTCGCTTCCCGGGGCAGCAGCGTGCATTACAGCGCTCACCATGTCGGGCAGGCCGACCAGGAGGTTTGCGTTTGAGGCATTTTTGCCGAGGGATAAAAAGGAACGCGCGCGCGTCATTGATGAGCTTAAAAACGAGACTCGGACAATCATCATCTACGAGGCGCCTCATCATCTTATAAAGACGGTCACGGAGCTTTACAATGCGCTCGGAGACAGAGAACTCACCGTGTGCAGGGAGCTTACGAAAAAGCACGAGGAAAAGGTGCAGACTACATTTTCGGAGCTTTTGGAGCGTTCAAGGACACAGGAGCCAAGAGGCGAGTATGTGCTTGTAATCTGTGGCAGAAACGTGGCTGAAATAGCAAAGGAGCAGCAGGAAAGCTGGGAAGCCATGCCTCTTGAAGCGCATATGGCACACTATGAGTCACAGGGCATCGACAGGAAGGAAGCCATGAAGCTCGTGGCAAAGGACAGAGGTGTCAGCAAGAGGGATATATACAAACAGCTTCTGTAAGCTGACAATAATACATTCTGCAGCAAATAGTTAGGATTGGATATGAACGATATAAAACATGACATAAAAAAACGACATAAGAACCTGTCAGAGTTCAGATACATCGCAGTTGGCTTTTTTCTGACAATATTATCAGGGGCTATAATGCTTAGCCTTCCGTTTTCTTCGAGAGACGGACAATGGACCAATTTTCTGGACTCACTTTTTACGGCAACAAGCGCAACCTGTGTGACAGGTCTTGTTGTGTTTGACACCTTCAGACACTGGAGTATCATAGGGCAGCTTGTAATTCTGGTGCTGATTCAGATAGGAGGCATGGGCTTCATCTCAATCGGTGTGGCATTTTCCATGCTTCTGCACAAAAAAATCGGACTTAGACAGAGGGATCTGATGCAGGAGAGCGTCAATGCACTCGAGATTGGTGGAATAGTAAGGCTTTTCAGCGTGATAATAAGGGGAACCTTCCTTATCGAAGGCATAGGAGCGGTGCTTTTAGCAATCCGATTCATACCGGATTTTGGCATAATAAGAGGCATATATTTCTCGGTGTTCCACTCGATATCTGCATTTTGCAATGCGGGCTTTGACCTGATGGGCATAAACGAGGAGTACTCATCGTTTACAAAATATGTCGCAGATCCGTTAGTCAATATAACAATTATGCTGCTTATCATCATAGGTGGTATCGGTTTTACCATATGGAATGAGGTCAGAATCAAAAAGTTTAAGCTTAGCAGATACTCGCTCCACGCCAAGATAGTAATATCAACCACACTGATACTCGTATTCGGCGGCGGACTGTTTATGTATATTTTTGAAAAAACATACCATAGCAGGCATGGACACACCGGGTGCCGTATTTGCATCGTTATTCGGCTCAGTTACGGCGAGAACGGCAGGCTTCAATACAGTAGACACAGCAGCACTGACACCGGAGAGCAAGCTTTTGACTATAGTGCTCATGTTCATAGGAGGAAGCCCGGGCTCGACAGCCGGTGGAATCAAAACCACAACCATGGCGGTCATGATAATCTATATTGTTTCGTATCTGAGAGGATGCAACGGCTGCAATGTGTTTGGCAGGAAAATAAGCAGTGAGGTAATCAAAAAGGCCGGAATGGTGCTTATCATCAATCTGGTGCTTGGACTTACAGCGGTGATAGCTATACTTGCCACATCCAATATGGAGATGGACGATGTACTGTTTGAGGTATACTCTGCAATCAGTACGGTCGGCATGACAACAGGCATCACAAGAGATTTAAATACAGTAGGACGCATAATTATCATAATTATGATGTATTGTGGAAGAATCGGAAGCATGACATTTGTGCTTTCGTTTGTGCATAGACCGGATAAAGCCAATATAGAGCTTCCGGAGGAAAAAGTTATCATTGGATAAGGATAAGGAGAAACGCAATGAAATCAATTTTAATTATTGGAATGGGTAAATTCGGACACCATCTGTGTGCGGATTTGATAAAAAATGGAAACGACATTATGGTGATGGACAAGGACGAGGCCAAGGTCAGGGATTTAATCTATGACGTGACCAAGGTGCAGATAGGTGACTGTACCGACCCACAGGTAGTAAAAGCACTCGGAATTAACAATTTCGATTTGATTTTTGTATGCATCGGCACCAATTTCCAAAGCTCACTTGAGATAACAAGTCTCGTTAAGGAGATGGGCGGAAAATACGTCATCAGCAAGGCAAACAGGGATGTGCATGCCAAGTTCCTGCTTCGAAACGGTGCGGATGAGGTTATCTATCCTGACCGCGACATGGCAGAACGAGTGGCAAAGAAATACAGCGCCAACCATGTGCTTGATTATGTGGCATTAAACGATGATTACTCAATCTACGAGATAAATCCACCTGAAAGCTGGGTAGGAAAGAGCATCATGGAAAATAATGTGCGTCAGAAATACAATGTAAATATCGTTACAGTAAAGGAAGCCGGAAAGAATCGCGTGCTTCCGCTGCCGGACTATGTGTTCAAGGCAGACGATGCAGTGATGGTGCTTGGATTGAATGCAGATGTGGACAAGCTGGTGCGAAAGCTATAAAAGTGTGGCTCAAAAAATAATAGGCAGCAATTTAAAGAAAAAAAGAAGAAAGGATGGATACATATGGGTAACAATGACAGCAGTGTAGAAACATTTTTGCAGTGGATAAAGGCTTCGGACAATATTGTATTTTTCGGCGGAGCAGGTGTATCAACCGAGAGTGGCATACCTGATTTCAGAAGCGTGGACGGACTTTATAATCAGAAGTATGACTATCCGCCCGAGACCATCCTGAGCCATACATTTTACAGGAAGCATCCGCAGGAGTTTTACCGATTCTACCGTGACAAGATGCTCTGTCTTGATGCAGAACCGAACATCACGCATTACAAGCTGGCAGAGCTTGAAAAAGCCGGAAAGCTTAAGGGTGTTGTGACGCAGAACATAGATGGACTGCACCAGAAGGCCGGCAGCAAAAAATGTAATGGAGCTGCACGGCAGTGTGCTGAGAAACTACTGTGAGAGATGCTTACAGTTTGTAAGCGCAGAGAAAATCCTCCACTCGACAGACGTGCCCAAATGTCCAAAGTGCGGCGGCCCGGTAAAGCCTGATGTCGTATTGTACGAGGAGGGCTTAAATCAGAAAACGCTTGAGGATGCAATCTACTACATCAGTCACGCCGATGTGCTCATAGTGGGCGGTACATCACTTGCGGTATATCCGGCGGCAGGCCTCATAGACTATTACAACGGAAACAAGCTCGTGCTTATCAACAAGTCCACCACACCGATGGACGCAAGAGCAGACCTTCTGATACAGCAGGGACTGGGCTCTGTATTTGAGCAGATAGAGGTGTAGTATGAGGGCAAAATACCTTTTGACCCTCATATCATAGTATATAATATGGCAGATATAGGTAGAGAAGGAATATAGGATGGATAAATACGCAGTAGGAGATATCGTAAAACTGAAAAAACCGCATCCGTGCGGCTGTAGCGAGTGGGAAATCATGCGTGTCGGAGCAGACTTCCGCCTGAAATGCATGGGCTGCGGACACCAGGTTATGGTGCCGAGAAAGCTGGTCGAGAAAAATGACCGCGGCCTCACGAAGAAGCAGGCTTGAGTAATAGAAACAGCGCATGTCCCGACCTGATAAAAATTAAAGAAAAATTGTAAAAACCCCTTGAAAAGTACCATGATTCATGTTATTATCTAGACTCGTGATATAAAATTCCTTGCTCATAATCAGATTTATGAGCCAGAGACCAAAAGGAGGTAACATTCGCATGAACAAATATGAATTAGCACTCGTCGTTAGTGCAAAGATCGAGGATGATGCGAGAACAGCAGTAGTCGAGAAGGCAAAAGAGTACATCACACGTGCCGGCGGTACTGTTACAGAAGTTGAGGAGGCTGGTAAGAAGAGATTAGCTTACGAGATTCAGCACATGACTGAGGCCTTTTATTACTTCATCCAGTTCGATGCTGAGGGAACAGTCCCAGCAGAAATCGAGCAGGACGTTCGTATCATGGACAATGTTCTTCGTTTCTTATGCGTTAGAAAAGACGAGGCATAGTATAAGAAAATAGGAGATTGTATTATGAACAAAGTAATACTTATGGGTAGATTAACCAGAGACGCAGAAATCCGCTATGCCCAGGGGGATAACTCACTTGCAATAGCAAGATTTTCACTTGCAGTAGACAGACGATACAGCAAGAATGCAGAGGAGCAGTCAACGGATTTCATCAACTGCGTAGCTTTTGGAAAGATAGCAGAATTTTTTGAGAGATTTGGCCGTAAAGGAACAAAATTTGTTGTTGAGGGTCGAATCCAGACCGGCAGCTATACAAACAAGGACGGACAGAAGGTATACACCACTGACGTCGTGGTTGAGAATGCAGAGTTTGCAGAGTCCAAATCAGCCGCATCAGGAAATGCAGGTGGATTTGCACCGGCAGACAGACCTGCACCTAGCCAGGCTGCTGGGGATGGCTTCATGAACATTCCGGACGGAATCGACGAGGAGCTTCCATTCAATTAGTAGTGTCCACGAGGACAAATATTCAAGGAGGTAACAAAAATGGCTTACAATAAATCAGCTGATGGTTCATCAATGAAGAGAAGACCAATGCGTAGAAGAAAAAAAGTCTGCGTATTCTGTGGAAAAGACAATGTCATTGATTACAAAGATACAAACAAATTAAAGAGATACATCTCTGAGAGAGGAAAAATCCTTCCACGCCGTATCACAGGAAACTGTGCAAAGCACCAGAGAGCTCTTACAGTAGCAATCAAGAGAGCACGTCATCTTGCTCTTATGCCATACGTTTGCGAATAAGATAAATGTATGATAAATCCCGACTACCGGATGGTGGTCGGGATTTTTAGGTTAAAAATGTTTTATGTTTAAAAATTAATATTTGTTGCATAATCAAATTACATAGTATAAAATGAATATAAAACAAATACTAATAAAAAGGGAGGGTTCAAATGGATACATACATTGTTTTCTGGTTGGCAGCCACCGTAGTTTTTGTTTTAGTTGAGCTTATGACAGTCGGGCTCACATCCATATGGTTTGCGGCAGGCTCATTTGTAGCGTTTATAATCGCACTGCTTGGCGGCAATGTCGTGGTTCAGGGAATTGCATTTATACTCGTTTCAGTCGTGCTTTTAGCTCTCACAAAGCCATGGGCCGGGAAGTACATCAATTCCAGGACAGTGAAGACAAACGTGGACAGTCTGGTCGGAGAAAGAGCTGTGCTCACCGAGGATGCTGACAGCATGAAGCAGACAGGAAAAGCCGTTGTAAACGGTCAGGAGTGGACAGTCAGACCGCAGGACGAGACCCAGGTCATAAGAAAAGGCGAGCTTATCGAGGTAGTAAAGATAAGCGGAGTAAAATTAATTGTAAAAAGGGTAAAGGAGGCTTAACCGGAAATGGAAGGATTAATAGCACTTGCAGTGTTACTCGTAATCGTACTTATAGTACTGGTAAACTGCATCAAAATCGTGCCACAGGCACATGCGATGGTAATTGAGCGTTTGGGAGGATATCTCACTACATGGAGCGTAGGACTTCACCTCAAGGTGCCATTTATCGACAGAATAGCAAAGAAAGTCATCTTAAAGGAGCAGGTGGTAGATTTCCCACCACAGCCTGTAATCACAAAGGATAATGTAACAATGCAGATAGACACCGTTGTATATTTCCAGATTACAGATCCAAAGCTCTACGCATACGGAGTAGAGAATCCAATTATGGCAATTGAGAACCTCACAGCCACAACACTTCGTAACATCATCGGAGACTTAGAGCTTGATGAGACACTCACCAGCCGTGAGACAATCAACACCAAGATGCGCGCAACACTCGATGTGGCAACAGATCCATGGGGCATCAAGGTAAACCGTGTCGAGCTCAAGAACATCATACCTCCAAAGGCCATCCAGGATGCCATGGAGAAGCAGATGAAGGCAGAGCGTGAGAGACGAGAGGCAATTCTTCGTGCAGAGGGTGAGAAAAAATCGACAATCCTTGTTGCAGAGGGAAATAAAGAGTCAGTCATCCTCGACGCCGAGGCTGAAAAGCAGGCAGCCATCCTTCGCGCAGAGGCAAAGAAGGAGGCAACAATCCAGGAGGCAGCAGGTCAGGCAGAGGCTATCCTCAAGATACAGCAGGCCAATGCAGACGGACTGCGCATGTTGAAGGAGGCAAATCCGGATAACGCAGTGCTCCAGATAAAGAGCTTGGAGGCATTTGCCAAGGCAGCAGACGGCAAGGCTACAAAGATAATCATCCCTTCAGAGATTCAGGGGATTGCAGGTCTTACAAAGTCAATTGCTGAGATAGCTGCGGATAAGACTGAGAAGTAATTATATTTAATCAAAATGAATACCGGAAGATGAGAGCACACAGAAAGCATCGCATGTATCATATCAATATCAGATATATGCGGTGCTTTTTAGATTGCATAGAATTGTGCTTAGATTACACAGGATTGCCCTGAACTCCTGTAATTCCAAACTGATAAATATAGTACTAGGAATAATCCCCACAAAGTGGTATACTCTCTAATAGGTATATCAATCGATGCGGGCTGCACAAAGGTGTGGTCGGTAACTATTAATTTGTAGTACATTCTCGAAACCGCAACCGTTGCACCGGCAGTATCAGCGCAGCGCACCGGGGATAAGGAGAGTAAAATGAAGAAAAAATAAAATTCAAGGGCAGGCTGAAAAGCTACATGTGCTGGCCGCTATATCTGACGTTTGTGTGGATATGTGCTGACGGAATAGCACTGCGCTATGACAGAAGGCTTGGCTATGGCATGGTAGGCTTTACAGTGTTTTACTTTGCGCTTGTGCTGTTTTTGTATGTCAGAAGCAAGTCAGTTGTTGCCAATGAGCTGATTAGCTTTGCAACCCAGTATTCATCGGTGCAGAAGAGGCTGCTTAATGAGTTTGAGGTGCCGTATGCCCTGCTTGAGTACTCCGGCAAGATACTCTGGGTAAATGACAAATTCGCAGAGCTCATGGGTGTGGATAAAAGCTATCACAAATCCATCACGACACTTTTCCCGACAGTGACCAGGGAGCTTCTCACCAAGAGTGATGCGCCGACAGATTTCAAGATAGTAAACGAGGAAGAGGACAGCATAGTCAGACTGTCCGTCAAAAGAATATATTTCAACTCTATCGCAGAGGAAAATGAGATAATCGACACAAATGAGGCAGACGAGTTTTTGACGGCGCTGTACGTATTTGATGAGTCGGAGCTTTATCGATGCAAGAAGGAAATCACAGAGCAGAAGCAGGTCTCAGCGCTTGTGTATATTGACAACTATGATGAGGCGCTCGACAGCATAGAGGACGTAAAGAGGTCACTGCTCGTTGCACTTATCGACAGGCGTGTAAACCAGTACTTTGCCAAGTATGACGGACTTGTCAGAAAGATAGAAAACGACAAATACTTCGTGGTGTTCAAGTACAAGTACCTTGACAGCATGAAGGAGGACAAGTTCAAGGTGCTCGACGAGGTCAAGGCTATAAAGGTCGGCAACGAGATGGCGGTCACACTCAGTATCGGAATCGGTATAAAGAGCGATAAGTATAATGAAAACTACGTATATGCGCGAAATGCCATAGACCTGGCCCTCGGACGAGGCGGTGATCAGGTAGTTATAAAGGATCACAATGATATCCTGTATTTTGGCGGCAAGTCAAAGCAGGTGGAGAGCAAGACAAGGGTAAAGGCGAGAGTCAAGGCACAGGACGGCTTCGAGGAAATCATTGAGACCTGTGAGAATGTGCTTATCATGGGTCACAGCATCACAGATGTAGATTCGCTCGGAGCGGGCATAGGCATATACTGTGCAGCCAAGAATCTCGACAAAAAGGCACAGATAGTAATAAATGACCCGACAAGCTCAGTCAGACCTCTCATGGAGACATTTTCAGAGGCAAAGGGCTATCCAACAGACATGTTTATAAATAGTGAGGAGGGCCTCGAGATGGTGAGCAAGGATACGCTTGTCATGGTGGTGGACACCAACAGGCCAAGCTACACAGAGTGCCCTGAGCTTCTCAGAAAGACAGGAAAGATAGTCGTATTTGACCACCACAGACAAAGCAGCGAGATAATAGAGAATCCTATACTCTCATACATCGAGCCGTATGCATCGAGTGCGTGTGAGATGGTCGCAGAGGTATTGCAGTACTTCAACGACGGAGTCAAGATCAATGCGACAGAGGCAGACTGCATCTACGCAGGAATCCTCATCGACACCAACAACTTTATGACGAAGACAGGCGTGCGTACATTTGAGGCGGCAGCCTTTTTGAAGCGCTCAGGCGCAGAGGTAACACGCGTCAGAAAGATGCTTAGAAATGACATGGCATGCTACAAGGCAAGAGCCGAGGCAGTACGCCATGCAGAGGTATACAGGAGCTCGTTTGCCATATCGGTATGCCCTAGCGAGAATGTGGAGAGCCCGACAATCGTCGGTGCACAGGCGGCAAATGAGCTGCTCAACATAATAGGAATCAAGGCATCATTTGTGCTCACGGAGTACAATGACAAGATTTATATCAGCTCTCGTTCAATCGACGAGATAAATGTCCAGATAATCATGGAGAAGCTGGGCGGTGGCGGACACTTAAATGTGGCAGGAGCACAGCTTGAAGGCGTCACTATCGTGCAGGCAAAGCGCATGATACAGGATACACTGGACGAAATGCTAAAAGAAGGAGACATAGAAGAATGAAAGTAATCTTATTACAGGACGTAAAACCATTAGGCAAAAAAGGCGAGATAGTAAACGTAAGTGACGGTTACGCCAGAAACAATATCATACCTAAAAAGCTCGGAGTAGAGGCTACTCCAAAGAACTTAAATGACTTAAAGCTTCAGAACCAGCACGCTGACAAGGTGGCACAGGAAAACTACGAGAGTGCACTTGCACTCGCAAAGGTAGTAGAGAACACAAAGGTAGTAGTAAAGTTGCGCTCAGGTGAGGGAGGCAGAACCTTCGGCTCCATCTCCACCAAGGAGATATCGGCTGCAGCAAAGGAGCAGCATGGCTTAGAGCTCGATAAGAAAAAGATGCAGCTTAACGAGTCAATCAAGGCACTCGGAAACTATGAGGTACCTGTCAAGCTTCATCCAAAGGTAACAGCAAACCTCACAGTATCAGTGGTTGAAGGATAGGAGGAATCCCCTTGGAAGAAGCATTAATCAAACGAATAATGCCAAACAGCCTTGAGGCAGAGCAGTCCGTGGTCGGCTCCATGATTATGAGCAAGGATGCCATAGTGACCGCCAGCGAGATGCTCCTTAGGGAGGATTTTTATCATCAGCAGTACGGCATCATATTTGAGACCATGGTTGAGCTCTTTACAGAGGGTCAGCCTGTAGATCTCGTCACACTCCAGAACCGTTTAAAGGAAAAGGATGTGCCGCAGGAAATACAAAGCCTTGACTTTGTGAGAACTCTCGTCACCAGTGTGCCGACCTCTGCCAACATCAAGTACTATGCCAATATCGTAAAAGAAAATGCCATAAAGCGAAAGCTCATCCATGTGACAGAAGACATAGAGAACGAGTGCTACGCCGGCAAGGAATCGCTCGAGAGCGTGCTCGACAAGACAGAGCACGATGTATTTGAGCTGCTTTCCACAAGGCAGACAGGTGACTACGTGCCAATCCGTACTGTAGTCATGAATGCCCTCGAGAAAATCGAAAAAGCAGCACAGCAGGAGGGCACCGTAACAGGAATCCCGACAGGCTTCATAGATCTTGACTACAGGACAGCGGGACTTCAGCCGTCAGATCTCGTGCTCGTGGCAGCCCGTCCGTCAATGGGAAAGACAGCCTTTGTGCTTAACATAGCACAGCATGTGGCATTCCACGCACATCTGTGTACTGCCATATTCTCACTTGAGATGTCGAAGGAGCAGCTCGTAAACCGTCTGTTCTCACTCGAATCAAAGGTAGATGCGCAGGCACTGCGTACAGGAAATCTGTCTGATGCCGACTGGGAAAAGCTGGTCGAGGGAGCCGGAATCATCGGAGACTCCGAGCTCATCATAGACGACACTCCGGGTATCAGCATATCAGAGCTTCGAAGCAAGTGCCGTAAATACAAGCTCGAACACGACTTAAAGCTCGTCATCATCGATTACCTGCAGCTCATGACAGGCTCAGGACGAGGCTCAGAATCGCGTCAGCAGGAAATCTCAGACATATCACGTTCACTTAAGGCACTCGCCAGAGAGCTTTCAGTCCCTGTAGTGGCCCTCTCCCAGCTTTCACGAGCTGTAGAGCAGCGACCGGACCACAGACCGATGCTTTCTGATCTTCGAGAGTCAGGAGCTATCGAGCAGGATGCCGACGTCGTTATGTTCATCTATCGTGATGACTACTACAACAAGGACACCGAGCTCAAGGGTATCTCAGAGATCATCATCGCTAAACAGCGTAATGGTCCAATCGGCACCGTAAACCTTGCATGGCTGCCTGAGTACACGAAGTTTGCAAATCTGGAGCATTAAGATTAAATTGCAAAGAGAATAAAGAGACAATCCATCCCGGCTCACGTCATAGGATATATGTAAGTATCCTGATGTGGGCCGGGATTTTCAAAATCTCTTTATACTTAAAAAGAGTGGATGATATCAACAAGAGCGTAAAAATACAGAGTCAGGAGGCCCGCAACAAGGATCTCATGACTCTGAAATTTGCATCAATAAAGAAGCAGGCCCGCGAGGTGCGTGTCGGCACGCAGGCCGAAAGCCGCTACTACAAGTCCATGTCAGGAACCGGATATATGGAGCCGCAGTTTATGGACAATAAAAAGTGAAAAGTTTAATTTAATATTTCACCACAATATCCCCAAGCCCTGAGTCGATAACCAGATGTTTTTTGGCATGCTCATTTACCTCATACTCATCATTATAGTCATTACCGTTGATTGTGATATCGCCTGTACCGGAGTCCAGGTCCATCATGTAGCCGTCAAGTGACTGTGAGGATGTCACGGTGATGTTACCTGTACCGCCGTCGATATCCATCTCGTCAAAGGCACAGTTTTCAAAGCTAAGATTGCCGGTTCCGCCATCCACATCACATGCGGCGAAGCTGCAGTCTGTGACATATAAATCGCCTACGCCGGTGTCAAATTCTGCATCGGCTGCGGTCAGGGAATTAAGGTTTACCTCGCCTACACCGGTATCAAGGGAGAGCTTGTTCAATGCTGTACCCTCAGGAATGGTAACAGTGATTTCACTTGTGGTGTTTCTTTTGTAGTTGGCTCTATTGCTCTGTGATATTGTGAGGGTATCGCCGGAGCTCTTAATCTTTGGAACCAGTCGCTTGTTGCATTTGTATGAGACCATGTAGCTGTCACCGGTTTTTACGTTGATGTTCGATATGGTTGTATCAAATACCAGGTTTGAAAATTCATCGACTGAAAGCTCCTCTGTGCATACGTTTCCGAGAGACTTGTCTGAGCGCGGAATCAGATTGTCAAACAGGTCTAGGGCAAAGCCTCCGATATGGTAGAGACTCCCGGCGATGATGCAGACCACGGTAATTATTGTAATTATTATTAGATATATATTCTTTTTCATGACTTGTCTCCATTTCTGAATTATCTTGTTGCATAATTTGTTTTGTGATTATTCAAAATATGCTACACACATTTTTGACTGTCCTGGTTTCCATTAATTTCCATGTTTATCGCCGAGCAGATTTTCCACCAGCGAATTGATGATTGCGGCTATTGGCCAGATAATCCATGTGATACCCCAGTCAAAGGTAATAAAGCTCCAGCATAGATAGATGCATGTGACAGTTGACCAGTAGACTGACATGATTGCAGCCACAACAGGGTTTTCATAGTGCACCTTGCCATCGTGTGAATTGGCAAAATTACCGCCCATAGTCTGTGCTCCGTTCAGGGAAAGAAGCTTGTCAAAGCTTGATTTCTTCATGTTTGTGAATACTATCATGAATACACCGATTGCTATAAACACGAGCACGAGTCCGCCTGAAAGTGAGTCTGCGAAGGTGCTTTTGGTGTTCAGTGAGCTGATTATGATTGCCGGCACTGCGCAGAGTATGCAGAGCATGATACCCACTGTTAAAAGCATCGCATGTGTGGAGCGGTAGCTTTCCTTTCGCTCGATGACCCAGTTTGCTGTTTCAAAGTCTATGCAGTAAGGCTCTTTTTTCAGGTAGCTCCATTTAGATGAGAGAGAACCTGAGAAGATAAAGAAGCCGACTGCCACAGCGATACAAACGAACAGGAACGTGATGCCGATTGCATCAGATGCGTCCGGTGAAGCGAGTGAACGCGGAATGCATTCGCTGAATATCGGTCCAAGACTTGCGATTATGCAAAGCAGCACTCCAAAGGCAGTGAGATATGCGTGCTTTGCTGAATCCATGAGAAATGCAGCTGCAGTCTCGCGGGAGAGTGTTTTGGCGGCAGGCATTGCCTGACTGGGATCCACGAAGCTCTTGATGCCGAGTGAGTCGGCGAGCTCGTCAAGGTTTCCAAACTCTGATATGACGATTCCTATGGCCTCGTTATCGGATTTGCCCTCGGATATTAATTCGTTGTATTTATCCTCCATCATCTGATAGAGCTCATATTTGGCTTTTTGCACCTCGGGGGTATTCGGGAGGTGCGAAAACATATTTTCCAGATAATTCTTTATAGTTTCCATAAAATGTCTCCTTTAAAATCGTATGAATTTGCTTACTACATCAAGTGTCAGCTTCCATTCCTCGCATTTCATCCTGTAATATTCTCTGCCGGCATCAGTAATCTGATAGTAGGTCCGGCGCTTTCCACTTGCATTGTCGTTCGAAGAGAATGATGTGATATAGCCGTTTTTCTCAAGGCGGGTAAATGCAGAGTAGAGAGTTGTTTCTTTTATGACGTATTTTTCCTCGGATATCAGCTTTATCTGCTTTGAAATCTCGTAGCCGTAGGATGGTCTGTCGAGGAGCAGGTAGAGTATGATGGTATCGTTGTATCCGCGGATGACATCGCTGCTTATATTGAGCATTATTCACCTCCTGTATCAAGTGCTTAATTTCATCTTAAAATTATTCAATACTACGAGTAACATACTACGAGTGTCATACTATGTCTGTCGTAGTAAACATATCACATGTTGTTTTTCGTGTCAACCATGATTTTAAAAAGTTAGCCATTCCGTACAAAAATTAGCTAACTTGAAAAAGTAAATTCCAGTGCAGAAGTAAATTCCACACTCATTTAAAAGTTCTTGATTTTCTAAGAGTTTTATAAGCTCAAAACGCTTATTTCTGTTATAATAGGAGTAACTTCTTGGAAAAAACTGATTTGATGGTATGACAAACGGACCACTGGAAGGTAGTGTGC
>ENA-OQJG01000028-OQJG01000028.1-human-gut-metagenome-genome-assembly--contig:-NODE-28-length-23465-cov-3.775988_pt1 | contig 23465 bp, 28 predicted proteins | sample MGYA00242601_ERZ504767 | MGnify/ENA primary metagenome ERZ504767 (study PRJEB26092, sample SAMD00036362) | human gut metagenome | host: Homo sapiens | study: EMG produced TPA metagenomics assembly of... | reverse complement strand
ATACATATATATGAAGAAAAATAGTTATGACAGGCGGCGGTACTGCAGGTCATGTCACTCCAAATATAGCTCTTATGCCGGCACTTAAGGAGGCCGGATACGATATCGAATACATTGGCTCAGTAAACGGAATGGAGAAGGGGCTGATCGAAGCCCAAAAGATTCCTTACCACGGCATTTCATCAGGAAAGCTGCGCCGATACTTTGACTGGAAGAACTTTACAGACCCGTTCCGCGTGTTAAAGGGCTACGGTCAGGCTGTAAGCCTCATGAAAAAACTCAAGCCTGATGTAGTATTTTCTAAGGGTGGCTTCGTTTCCGTACCTGTCGTGCTTGCCGCAAAGCACTGCCATGTGCCTGCCATCATCCACGAGTCGGATATCACCCCGGGACTTGCCAATAAAATCGCCATAAAGGGTGCCAAAAAGGTCTGCTGCAATTTCCCTGAGACCATGAAATATCTGCCTGCAGACAAGGCTGTGCTCACCGGATCACCTATCAGACGCGAGCTTTTTAGCGGCGTTGCGGAAAATGCCATAAAGCTTTGTAATTTTCCTGATCACAATAAGCCTGTCATCCTCATCATCGGAGGAAGCCTCGGCTCTAAAAAGGTTAATGAAGCTGTCCGTGAGATTCTTCCTGAACTACTAAAGGATTTCTATGTGATTCACCTCTGCGGAAAGGGCAATCTGGACAACAAGCTTGCCGGAATCACAGGCTATGCACAGTTTGAGTACGCCAATGCTGAGCTCACCGACATGTTTGCTCTGGCTGACATGGCTATTTCAAGAGCCGGAGCCAACTCCATCTGCGAGCTGCTTGCTCTGCACAAGCCAAACATCCTGATTCCTCTTTCTGCTGCTGCCAGCCGCGGAGACCAGGTATTAAATGCAAAATCCTTCAAAAAGCAGGGCTTTTCATATGTCATCGAGGAGGAGGAGCTCACAAAGGATTCTCTGCTTAGCGCAGTAAAAGAGGTGTACGGCAACAGGGATAAATATAAGGATGCCATGGCAAAAAGCGGTCAGATGGATTCCATCGCCACTATAATCGATTTGATTAACTCTCAGGTGAAGAAGTCGTCATAGGGTCAGAGTCTGTTTAAAGCGTCATTGCATATCATAAAAAAGAAAAAGCCCGGATATGAACTACATTTGCATATCCGGGCTTTTGGTTTTTTAATAATGTGTAACTATTAGAAGCTATTACATGCTCATCTCATCACAGATTGTCTTCATCTCATCATCAGTGAACTCCTTATGGTTCCACTCTATGACATTCTTGTTGTCATCTGACTCATATCTTGGAATCAGGTGCATATGGAAATGGAATACTGTCTGGCCTGCCACCTCGCCATTGTTCTGTACCAGGTTGTAGCCTTCACAGCCAAGCACATCTTTCTCGTGTGTCATAATCTTCTTTGCAAGCTTTGCTGCCTTGGCAAGTGTCTCATCATCAATCTCGAAAATATTTGCATAATGCTGCTTTGGAAGGATAAGTGCATGTCCCTTTGTAGCAGGACTTGCATCGAGTATTACCTTGAAATCATCATCCTCGTAGATTGAATTGGTTGGGATATCCCCATTTGCCAGTTTACAGAAAATACAGTTGTCATCTTTCATCTTTGTCACCTCATATATATAATTATTTTGTAACTGTTCAGAATCAAAAAGCCCATTAAAACGGAAATATCTGATCAAGCATGCATCTTCCATCATAATAAATATTTATCTTCATGCAGCTTCTCTTACAATTAATTTCTAGTTGATACTATATTTATTATATCTCTTTTTGCGATATAAAACAATTGAAATAACAAATCCGCCTGCGAGTCCGCCTCCATGAGCCCAATTGTCCACTCCCTGCGTTGAAACTCCATAGTATATCATCAGTATAACCATAAATACAGCCTGCTGTCTGCTGATGCCCTCATAAAAGCCTCTGTTTGCTATAACTATCCACACAAGTGCTCCCACCAGACCAAATATCGCCCCGGAGGCGCCTGCCGATACCGCAAAGTCATTATTATAAAGCATAACGATGTACGATAATACACTTCCACACATGCCTGACACAAGAAATGTAATCAGAAGCTTCACATGCCCCATAGCCTTCTCGACTATCTGACCGACAGCGCCTAAAACCACCATATTGTTAAGTATATGCATCAATCCAAAATGCATAAACATAGAAGTGAGCAGCCTCCAATACTGACCATCCTTTATATACTCAGGGTACATGGCTCCGTGGGCAGCCATATACTGTGCATCAAGTGTGCTGCCAGATAAACTCATCAGCACAAAAACTATTATATTTACCACTATTATGCCAATTGTCATATATGGTTTATCATCAAATCTTTTTATATTCTGCAAATCTGTGGGGTCTCCTTAATTTTCCTGTTAAATACTTTTTTCTTATTATAAATTTTAAGGAGCTTATTTGCAACAATTATACAAACCGGTACTTAACATCGGCAAATCTGATGATATCATTTGACTTGAGCTGCTTCTTCTGCTTGTACGCAAGCACCTCATTATTCACAAAGGTTCCATTTGTGGAGTTTAAATCCTCCAGATAAAATTCCTGGTTTTGCCTATTTATAACTGCATGAAAATGACTTATTGTATCCTTGCCTATTACTGCATCGGCCTCATCGCCCTGACCAATACGCGTACAATCTTTGTCTATTATTATGTTACTACGGTTTTCCATGCCCTCATACAAAAGCATGCCCTGTGGGTGCTCCCTGTAATCGCTCAGACATACAGTGGGGTGTATCTGACGCGGTACAGGCTCCGGTGCAGCCTCTGAGCTTGGGTGTATAAGCATGGTGTCATCTACCTTTTCACGATTTTCTTTTCGTTTTTCTTTTTTAAACCATTTTCTGTTTATGTCCAGTTTTTTAGGCTTTTCTATCGCTGACGTCTGCTTCTTTCGCTCTGGCAGCCTGATGTCCAGCTGCTCCAGCAGATACACCCGAAGCTTATCGTACAGTGTAGGCTTTATCTGCTCCTTAGGCTCCTCTACTCTGACCTGTGGCTGTGAAATCGGCGCAACCACCTCCTCCACCGGCTTTTCTGCCACCTTTTTCTGTCGCTCCTCGATTATGGCATTTCTAATATCAGCGATACTGTAATTTCCATTTATTGTTTTCTCGTATATGCCATATGCTATATGTATCGCTTCAGCATCACTATGGTCAAGTTTCGTTAGCATATACTCCATTAGATGTTGGAATGTAGTACACATAGTCTTCATCTGTGCCGGGTATGCTGTAAAATATATTTCCTCATCCTGATTTACCCCTTTTATGTGTATTAGCTGAGGATCGAGTGCCAGGCAGTCTGTGCCTACAAGATGATTCTCCAAAAGCTCCATCTTGTTACAGATACTCACCACAAGCTTTTCAAGAAACTCAAGCTTTATATCATTATACTGGCAGCGCATTTCCAAAGACTGAACTCCGGATATATCATACCAGTACTGCCCTTCATTATTCACATAACACTTCTCCATCTTCAGAAAGCCCGGAATATTGTTTTTCAACAATATCTTTTCATCTAACGGCTTCACCTCGTCACAACGCAGCTTCATAAAGCTGCCTGTCATCTTTCTTTCATATACTATTTCATTAGAATTCATTTACAACCTCTTTCAAAACCTGATAATTATAGAAATCATCCACCAGCCACATATCAGTAGCATACTCATAAGAGCTGTCTGCTTTCATTTCGTTATACAGCACAAGTCCCATCTTCATCGCTATCGCAAGCATAACAATAAATATAGGTATAATAATCGCCCCCTCCACTGTATAACTGCCTTTTAGTCCATAAGATAAATCTACATTTAATTTATTTCCAGTCACATAAATACCTCCGTCAATCCATATCCCAGCAGTAGAAATGGTGTAAATGCAATCTGCTTCTTTCTTCCAGCCCTGCCTGATGCAATTAAAATAACTGAGATTGTTCCCGCTATTGTCAGTCCCATCACCATAGTGCTGCACACTATGTCAGCAGTCACAAACAATCCCATAAGCGTCACAACAACTGCATCTCCATAGCCTATCTGCTCTCCTGTAAGAAACGCAGCTGCCATAAGCACTATACCGGGAATCAGGGCAACAGCCACTGATATAATTGACTGCTTCACATAAAAAGAGCTTGCAATACCTACAATCCCCATTACTACCAATACAACTACCGGTATCTTTTTGGTTGAAAAGTCAATTATACTGATTATTCCAAGTAAAATGATAAGCTGTATCATGTTCCTTCTCCTTTACATTTACTGCACAGATTTTTGCCATTTACCTCCGATTTGTGCACCTTGTGTACTGTCCGCTTAAGCTTACTACATCCAAGCTTTCCGTGATAGCTCGTGCCATAGTCTGTTATAAATACCGTCGAGGTTTTTGTTTTTTTATCCGCTGCACAGTAGCATGCGTGGTATTTCCTACCATCTTTGTTTCTGCTTGCCCCCACCTGTGACCATTTAATGCTCTTTATACTTAAATCCAGGTAGTTGCACTGCTCGGACAGGTGATAAACACTGCCATAGTCAGTGTAAAATACATATGGGTCCGTTTTTTCGCCGGGATTTTTTCCTGTCCATTTTCTGCTGTTGCTATAATCCTCTATCCATATTCCATCTACCGTAAAAAAGCTCACCGGAAGCTTAACCTTGTACTTTGCCTTAAGCGAGACATCATCACCATCCATACTTGAGCCAAGCAGTGACACTCCATACCTTCCACCGCTCACGTATGTATCAATGTGCTTCGAGTCAGATATTTGGCTCCTGAATAGTACCTCTGCTGTCGCCACTGAGACAACGGACGAATCATTTGCACTGCTCGCTAATGCACTCATCCTGGATGAATAATACAGAGCAGCCTTCACCTGCGACTCCACCTGAACCACCCTGAAGAAAAAAAGTATAAATACAAAAAAGCCTGCTACAAGCGGAAATATTACCGCGGCCTCAAGTGTATATGACGCTTTCAGGCAGGTGCATGAGGGCATCTTTTGAGAACTATCATCGCCTGGGAGTTTGGCCTTTCTATAAAGTTTTTTTATGTGGAACTTTACTTTATTAACAAAAGACACCTTCATACACCTGCCTTTCTTATTTCGTCATCGTCCATAATAGGAATACTTTGCCTTGTTTTTAATGGTATACTCGTTATCCGCCCCATCTAAAAGATTCACAAAGCATAAAAATATGCCATGATATTTGTACCTTACATCTGCACTAAGCTCACAAATTGCATTGTCCATTCTAAAGCTTTCATGCGCACCGGTCATACGCACTGTAGCCTCCTGCACATCCATCGAGCGATACGCTATATTTTTCATGCTCTTTGTAAAAAGCAGCATACCCAGATATGATTTGTAGCCTATTCCTTCATTTGAGCTTTTTGCCTTCACCTGCCCTGTGAGCATGCTTGTCATGCCATACAGACTCGATGTCCATGACGTATCACTTTTTATCAGTGGAATCTTATCCCCATCCAAAAGTGCCCTTAAATCCAGCACACTTTCACAGAATGCCCAGGCCGCCAGAATTCCCTTTTCCACCCCTTCAATTACCTCCGGTGTCAGAGTAATTCCACCGATAATTGCAGCAAGAGCCATCGCCTGTGCCTGCTTTGATGCGCTTCCTGCCAGGTATGCCATATTGGCAGCCGCACGCAGAGCCAGTATTTCTGCTATAACGATCTTCAGATTATCCTTATCACTCGCTCTGCCTCCTATGATGTACTCCACCTCATAGTTAAGGGCATGATTGGGATTTGTATCAGTGTAACAGCTCATATATGTCAGAATATACTGCTGCATAAGTACTTTCGCATACCAGTCATCACTACTTTCAGACCACCCCCCTGTTCCTTTTATGCAGACTTCGCCCGGACACTCTGGCTGATGTATCAATACTGTTTCCTGACACCGTGCTCTCATCAACCACCTGCGATAATATGCCTGATGCCTTTACTTTCTGCACCTTGACCAGCGGATTTTCTATTGCATTACCGCCTTCTGTGCTTTCTGCCTTACTTTCTGACGTCTGCTTTGCTTTCGAAACCGATGAAGGAGCACTGTAAGCTCTTGGCGGTGACGACCTCGCTATGCTTTTGCCTCCGCCTTCATGAGCTGCATTATCCTTTAATGCGTTTAACGCACTATCTATTTTACTGTCATCATACTCACCCGCAGACTTGTTTTCATTCAATGAGCTATACTGACTGTAAAGATTTTTGACTGTTTCATAACCAATATTTTTCTTCATATATGAGACAACCGCATTTGTATACACATCACCACCATCATCCGTCATAAGCACATATTTCATGGATTCGAGCTCATCCATTGACAACCTTAGCATACTGGTGCCGTTTACAATAGTACCCCCGGCAAAAGCTCCTGAATCGCTTATCTTAAAATTATCAGTCGTAAGCTTCTTCATATACGACTTGACATTTTCGATATCCACATTGCCCATTGCGTCACTTCCGGCGTCATACGCTAACAGATGGTATTCATCCCACAATGGTCTGCAATACTGTGCAAAAACTGACTCTGCTACAGCCTCTGAATTCATGCATGCTATATTGGTAAGTGTCAGATTCCTGCCGGCTTCCAGTACAGTAAACAGAAACTGTGACACCAGCATGAGAAGCATTGTGGCAAATATCGTTATACTGCCTCTCACACTTTACCAGCCTCTCTTGAGATTGTCTGAAAGATATTGTTTACAAGTGTTGTAAGCTGCTTCTTAAAAATCAGCACCAGACCGATTAACACGACAATTATCAGTATCATTTCCACTACTCCTGCGCCATACTCATCTAATAAAAAATTCTTAAATCCTAACATAATTTTTCCTTTCTATATCTTAAAATCTATGATTGCGGGTGCTATTACTATTGCTATGACTATAGCCATCATAATCATCATCGGCATAAGCATTTTGGTGCCGGCCTCTTCACCCAGCTTTAAGGCTAAAAGCCTCCTCTCATCAAAGGCATCCTCCGATTCCTTCTCGAGCATTTCACATACACCCTTACTTCCTTTGTGAATACTCTGTAAAATAATGCGTACAAGCTTCTGATAGCATGGCAGCTTTACTCTTTCCGCAAAATCTGCGTATGCTTTTCTGCCTGTCACGCCATCTGAGATTTCTCTCTCCGTCACAAGCATTTCCTCGTAAGCTGGCATAATATTCTTATCATATTTTTCCGCTCGTCAAGATAACGGGCGGTAATCCTATTCCATGCCTGCTCCACAGTCATTCCTGAACCCATCAAAACAGCCATTTTGCTGACTATCTCCGGATATTCGAGCTGCAGTTGTATATTTCTCTCCTTCTGCGCCGTCTTCTTTTTTTCCTTTTTCTCAAGCACCAGAAGAACTATAACAACAACTTCAAGCATGGCTATTTTAGCTGCAGTATTGCTTTTTTCCTGCGACCAGCTAAGCTTTACTCCATCTACCTCATCCGGCAGTGTGAACTTTTTAGTCCCTGTCTTTGACATCTCACTGTCAATATGTCTGTTGATACCCTTTATGAGGCGCTCGCCTGCGTCCAGTTCATCCGGAAATACCACAAATGAGAAATCATACAGCTGTGTGTGTTCGCCACAGGAAAGCTCAACACTTGCGCTAATCAGCTTTCCCTGTTCATCATCAGCCTCCTCAAATGCATCCTGGTTCACATCTCCATTAATATCAACCACATCATAGTCACTCAGTGTCCACTCTGCCTCCACAGCTCCAGATGCATATTCATCCTTCATAATCACATGCCCTCTGACCTGTTCCACACTCTGGTTCTCTTCACAAAAGCTGTCGTCTATCTCTTTTTTCGCCTGTGTAAACAGCTCATTCGCCTGTTTATCCGAAGGCTGCTCCTCCCTAACCTTCAGCTGATAGCTGTAATCCTCATCGAGTCCATCCGCATTTAGCACCAGATCATATACTGCATCTCCGTCACCTGTATCATTGCGTATAAGTGTATTATCAGTTATAGCATTTGACGACATGTCCATGATAAAAGCAAAAACTAAAACTATAACAAATAATGCTGCTATTCTAAGCCTCTTTCCTCCCGTCATATGCCTATTCCTACCTGTAAAAATTTCTTTGCCAGTTTAATTGCCCCTGCATAGGCTAAAAGACAGGTACTCATAAAGATTACCCCGATCAGGTTTCCATATAGTGCAGACATATAATCTCTTGAAGACAGCTTTAAAAATGCCAAAAGAAATATCGGAATATAGTTCATAGTCTTTTGCTCAAGTCTTTTGGCAGAAACCGCAACCTCTATCTGTCGGTTGGTATCATACTTTGTCCACATCCTGTAAGTGGTAGACTCTATGATATCCACAAATCTGCCGCCGCTTCTCTTTGCAAATGAGAAAATATCAGAAAAATTGACTATATCCTCCAGACCGCTTCTATGAGCAAATTCTGACAGCACCGCCTCAAATGTCTGATTCATCTTTATCTGCCTGTTCATCTCCTGTATCTCAGACAGCATAAGCGAATCATTCCCATACATGAGCTCCATCTCTTTTTCAGCCTCCTGCCATGCATTCTCCACAGAGTATCCGGCCAGCATATTCGAGCTCAATACCTTAAGTACATTCATAAACTCTTCATTTAGTTTTTCCTTTTGTCTTCTGACACCCTCCTGCCTGCACAGCTTTGCACAATACGCAAACACCGCCGGAAAAGCAATAACAACAATAGGACTGTCATAAAACAAATATGCGATAATCACTGTGGCAGCCATACTTTTTATGAAAACAATCCCCCAATCCTTTGTGGACATGGAATATCTGCTGTAATCCATATAATCAAACCCTTCATAACTGTTCAGTAACATATATTCCTATACTGACAGCTACAGCCTTTCTTACTTTAAATGCCACATAACAGCCTATACACTAAGCCCTGCTGCCATAAGCTTGTCGGTGTGACAAAGTGTCCCTGCTTTCTTTAAAAAGCCCTGTATCCTCCCACTGTCCAAAACAGCGGTTTCCTCAAAACGATACAGCGTATGCAGCACAATTTCACCATCCATAAATCCATCCACCTCTGATATCTCAAGGACTCTCCTGCTTTTATCCCTCAGCCTGCCAAGCTGGACAATGATATCTATTCCGGATGCTATCTGCTGCCGTATCGCATTGAGTGGGAAATCCTGACCTTGAAGCACCATAGTCTCAATTCTTGAAATGATATCATGTGGTGAATTGGCATGGCCGGTGGACAACGAGCCGTCATGTCCTGTATTCATAGCCTGAAGCATATCAAGTGCCTCTGCACCTCTGCACTCGCCCACTATTATCCTGTCCGGTCTCATACGAAGAGCCGTCCTGATAAGATCTCTTATTGTAATTGGAGTAACCCCATCGGTATTTGCATTTCTGGTCTCAAGCCTTACTATATTTTTAGCTCCCAGAAGCTGCAGCTCCGCTGAGTCTTCAATTGTAATAATTCTCTCATCATCAGGAATATATTGTGACAGAGCATTCAGGAAGGTCGTTTTCCCGGAGCCTGTACCACCGGAAATAAATATATTGTATTTTGCCTGCGTCAGTATCTGTAGAAGCCTTGCCACCTCCGGCGAGAGAGCTTCTATCTCAACAAGCCTCTCCATGCTCATAGGATGCTCCGGAAACTTTCTGATTGATACAGCCGAGCCACCTATAGATATGGGGTTTAGCACTATATTTACCCTGGAGCCGTCACTAAGCCTGGTATCAACTATCGGTGATGCCTGATTTACAACCCTGTTATGGCGTCCCACAATCTGCTGTATCACATCCTCCAGCTTCTCTTCCGATGAAAAATGACCATTGAACCTTTGGATTCTTCCGGCTTTTTCATAGAATATATCATTGGGACCGTTTACCATAATTTCAGTCACATCCCTGTCATCCACCAGCTCCTGCAGCACATCAAGCTTACGCAGAGAGTTGAATATGGTGCGCTCAAGCTCAGCTCTATCCTTTATAGTCATTGGTCTGTCGCGTGCCTCTCTTGAAACCACGCTTCCGATTAAATCACATATTTCCTCATCACTCAGCTCTCTGGACAAATCCATTTCAGAAAGTATAATATCTCTTATTCTCTGTCCAAAATCATCCAGCACACGAAATACCCCGAGTCATGTTTCTTATGACATCTCCAAACTCATTCCACTTCCACAGCTCTACAAGCTTATCACATGTAGATACCGGTGTCGTGATGACCGGAGGCTCAATCAGCTTAATCCTCTCAACTACATTGCTTAAGCCTCTTTCAATCAGTTCCTCTGTAAACTCGTACTCTCTCCACTGGCTGATTCCGCCTTTTTTCTGTACCAGGTAGATATCACTGCATCTGTCAAGAATATCAAAAAAGCCCTTAAATCTTGTTCCCATATTGAGAACTATGCAGTCATAGTGCATTTCCTTGCCTAGCATCTGAAGCAGATTGTTGCATATTACCGTATTTATTTCACACAGACACTCTGTATTTTCAATCGGATATACATAATCCAGCTTATGCTTTCTTCCGATACAGCTGTTTATCCTGTTGGTCGAGTATCGTCCGGATTCGGCCATCACCAATAGCTCGTCCAGATTATGCTCCACACTCTGCTCAAGCATCCGCGATAATCCACTATTCTCCTGAAAATCCATAAGCAGTACCTTTTCATTCTCACTCAAAATAGAGGACAAAGTCATCGCAAAAGGCATCTGATACTGATTATCAGCAAGTGAATACACGCTTATAAGCCTCGTCTGACCTATCAAAGAGCCCTCACTCTTAAGGTCTCTCACCTCGCCGCCCACATGCTTTAAAATCTCTTCCACTATACGGTTTACTTCCTGATATTTTTCCACAAAGTATATACCCTCCTCACTCTTAATAGGTGTTTCCTCAACAATCTGTATCAGTGGGATATACTTGTTATTCCACTGGTCAAGCTCACTTGAAAGCATGATATCTATCTCGCCCTCTATGTGTTCCAGCTGCTCTTTCATTGTATACATATGTATCTCCAGCTGATCCTTATAATGATTCATGAAATAGCATGTCAGTCTGTCGCCATATTCTGAATCCTCAATATAAATTCCTAGTCTGATTTTTTTCATCTATGGTACTTTAACCCTCCTTCCATCACCTCATGCCGTAAAACCAGATATCTGCCATGGCTGTTCCCAAAAGCACGTATACCGCGAAACTAACAGCTTTCCCCTGTCCGCGGTACCGCATAAATCTGCCACACAGTATACCGTTTAAGTATAAAAATCCATCCCTCATACGCACAAAGAGCTCCTTTTTTAAGCACCATACTTATGAGACCATATCCCGCTGCCGCCACAAAAGCGGCTGCCATGCACAAGGCGGTAAATCTTAAATTTGTAAATGCACATACTACTGAAAATAACTTGATATCCCCGGCTCCTAAAATGCCTGAAAGATATAAGAAATATAAAATGACAACCGGAAAAACTATATCTGGAAGAAACCAGATGATGCTCGCTACCTTGCCCCCCACTAAGCGAAATAGAAACGCACAACCAAGTCCCGTCAGAATCAGCCGGTTACTGATTCTATAATTTTTGAAATTCCCAATTGCTGCTACTGTAAGCAGTATATACAGCATGAGGTGTGATATTAATTTCACAATCACTGTATTTTCATCACCTCTCCTTTCGTGAGACGAATTATAACAACGCAATCCCGATTTTGTCTATAGCTTTTTTTAAAATAAATACTTTTTGTTAGTTATCCACAAAATGCAGCTAAACCCAACACATTAATCCACAGTCAAAACCTTGATTTTACTGGTTTTTCACATGTCAAAAGCACTTTTTACAAAATCTGTGAATAGAAGAAACTCTTTTGCTTATACTTGTATTAAGACTTATTTTGTTGGAGGAATTCATGAAATTATTTAAAGAAACGCCTGTAAATGACGGTTACAAGACCTTACAGGATGACATCAAGAAAACAACAGATGAACTTCAAATTGTATACACTAACCTGGAAAATGTGGTTGAACCCGATTTAATTGACTACTACATCTATCAGGCCAAGGCTGTTTCCATGCGGTATAAATTTCTATTAAACTGTGCCAAGCGGCTTAATGAGGTTTAATGAGGCTTAATGAACTAAAAAAGAGGCCTCTTGCAGTATGAGTACAGTGGATAAAGCTGTCCTGCGAGAGGATACTTAAAGTCAAGTGCCCCCCATCAGCTCATCAAGTGCCGCCTGTACATCCGACACTCCCTTTCTCAAGGCTTCCCTGTCCTCTGACACGAGGGCATTTTTTACATCATCTGAAAAGCCAAAATATATATCATACATAACAAGCACGAGTCCGCCATTGTTGCACGCACAAAGCCTTCTGGTGAGCTCCTGCTTCAATTCATTTTTCATTGCTTATTACCTCGACAATAGTGAAAGTACCTGCTGTGGCAGGTCATTTGCCTGAGACAGCACTGAGATTCCGGCCTGGTCGAGAATATTCTGTGCTGCGTATTCCGTCATCTCGGTTGCCATGTCGGTATCCATGATATTGGAATATGCACCGGTCATGTTCTCAGAAGTCTCAGAAAGACTGCTCTCAGCGGATTCCAGACGGTTTTGGAAGGCTCCTATCCTTGACCGCACACCTGAGACATACTCTATCGCCTCATCAAGTGTGGACATTGCCTTGTCTGCACCACCCTTTACAGTCACATCTACCGTATCCAGATAAAGTGTCTGCGATGATACCTCCGGTATCCTGATTTTCATCTCCTGGCCCTCGTTTGCACCAATCTGCACAGCCATATTTCCGATATCTGAAATATCTATCTGCAGATTGCTGCTTCCCGCTGTCATATCCATATCACTGCTCAGTAGAAAATCCATTGAAAATCCACTGTTTCCTACCACATATACACGGTTACCGTCGGCTCTTATTGTCTTGTCCGACATATTTTCTCCGCCTGTAACCACGGCATCCTTACCATTACTTTTGAGCTGCATATTTCCACTTCCATCGTCAGCATTCTCATAGCCTGCACCTGCAAGAGCCTTAAGCGATGAAGAAAGAGATATATTTACTGTGCTGTCACTGCCATACTCATTGGATAAAAAGCTGATGCTATCACCATTCACCTGCATAGTAGTACCGGCTGTGGTCGCTGCCCTCTGCAACGCCTGGATATACTCATCCTGAGTCATATCTGCCTTCACAGCCACACTCACACCGTTTATGGAAATCGTTCCCTCTGCGTCAGGCTTTGTGGCAGACGCAAGACTTCCTGTTGCCTGTGTTGCGAGCGAATTTACTGTGAGCTCATATTTATCTGACGCCACATTGTCTGAGAAATTGATTCTCGTAATATAGCTGTTCACCTGAGTCATATTGCCATTTGCATCCTTCTGCCTTACATAGACGCGTGTATCACTCGAACCATCGAGCAGTGACTTTGTATTGTACTCCGTACTCGCCCGACTATACGGTCCACCTCCTTGGTGAGCTCATCTATCTCTGACTGCAAAGCCTTTTTATCATTCTCAGAATATGTATCTGAAGCGCCCTGTACCGCAAGCTCCCTGATTCTCTGAAGCATGCTGCTTACCTCACCAAGTGCTCCGTCTGCTATTTTCATGACATTCTGCGCATCTGACGAATTTGATTTTGCCTGGTCAAGCGCTTCTATCTGCGCCTTCATCTTGTTGGAGATAGCCATTCCTGCCGGATTGTCCTCTGCTGAATTTATCTTGTAGCCGCTTGAAAGCCTTTTCATAGACTTTGATAATCTGTTTTCTGTACCGAGGAGCTGCTTATTTGCCCTGACAGCACTCATATTCCTGTTTATTTTCATGTGTTTTCCTTTCCTGATAATTTCTCAGGCATCCTTGCTGTAGTATTAACATTCCGTTGTCTAATAAGTATATCGAACTACTCAAAAAAAATCTTTATAGTATAATTTGCAATTAAATGCAAATCGTATTATAATAGGCACATTAAAAGACTAATAGGAGGAAACAATAATGGCTAAAGTTACTAAGGACACTATGATTGGTGATCTTCTTCAGATTGACCAGAACGTGGCACCATTACTTTTAAATATCGGCATGCACTGTCTCGGATGCCCATCATCACAGATGGAGACAATCGAAGAGGCTGCTATGGTTCACGGACTTGACCCGGATGATCTTGTCGTTGAAATCAACACATTCATCGATCACGACCTCGGTTAATTTACGAAAAGACGGCTTGCTTATGCAGGCCGTCTTTTATTTGCAATCAATATTCTGTTAAAGTACTGCCAGCGTCTGGATGGCAGCTTCTTCAATAATCACATTACCATGCTCCTTGAAAAATGCTTCATTGGCAGGCACATAGTTCTTCTGATATGCGTACTCTGAAATAATATTGCACACTTTGTTGAATTCCTTCGGAGTATGCTCTCTCTTGTGGGCCACAAGATAGTACTTATTGCTTGAAGCGTCGCGGTATAAGTCATTTCTGCCGCTGTAAAAGCCGTCAAGCACATGCGAAATCCTGCGCACATCATCAAATTTATCAAAAACAAACAGCTTGACCACGTCAGCCTCAGCCTGTTCTTCTGTAATATCATCAGTGCTCTGCTCACTATCAGCTGTCTTCTCATTTTCCTTCTTGATACGCTCAAACAGCTCCAAAATATCAGCAGCTCCCTTTATCACCGGCGGCTGTCCTGCATTTCCTAAGTCCGTAAAGTCGTCATCTGCCTCTGAAAACTTTGAAAATCTGGTGTCAAGCTCATCCGGATATTCAACCTTTGTGATGATAAGCACTATAGACTCTGATGGCAGTGGAATTGCCTCCACCATGAGTGGAATATCATTTGTTTCAAAGCCAAACTCGTAATTGGCCTGCTCTACCATATCTTTAAAAAGGCTTTTCGCCTTCGCTGATCCATATGCCAGTTCGCTTATTTTTATATGTCTGTCCTCAAGATCCTCTCTGGTAAGAGTACAGCGGATCTGATTATCATTTACCTTCTCAATTTTCATATTTTTCACATCCTTTTCCGAAAATATCCGTGTAAATCGTAAAACTATTATAATAAACACCTGTCATATTGTAAAGCGCGAGGCCTATTAAAAAAAAACTAAAAAAGTGTTGCAATTATTTTACAGGTATGTTATAAGTTATCCATGAGATGTGCGCTCGACCCAAAAGGAGCGTATGAAAAATACAAATCATTCTTTGTTTGACAAATATGAGATGATTAAAGATCTCGGAACCGGCAGCTCCGGTAGCGTTACGCTTGTCAGACACATATCTATGGATCAGGAGAGAGCTCTAAAGAAAGTTCCTAAAGCTTCTGCTTTCGCCGAATCCGCATTATCAGAAGCAAGACTACTCAAGTCTCTTGAGCATCCGTCTATACCACGTATATTTGACTTCGAAGAGGACGATGCTTTTTACTATATCGTCGAGGAATATATCGACGGCGAGACATTAGATTCATTTTTGCTTCATCAGCAGTTAATTTCCCCAGGTTTATTTTTTAATATTTGTGAACAATTATGCAATGTTTTTATCTATCTGCATACACAGATATCTACTCCCATTATTTACAGGGACCTTAAACCGGAGCATATTATAGTATGCCACAATAAGCTTAAGCTTATCGATTTTGGCGTATCGGCATATGTTATCCAGGATGGAAATAACTTCAATCACTATGGGAATATAGAATTCTCTGCCCCCGAATGCTTTACCGAGGATACAATTACACCGGCGGCAGACATTTACAGCTTAGGTCAGCTTCTGCAGTATATACTGACCTTTACCCCAGACAGCTTTTCCCATAAGTTTCAGCATATTATCCAAAAAGCAACAACATCTGATGCATCACTGCGTTACGTGACTGTCGCAGAGCTATATCAGGAAATACAGGAAATTCAAAAATTAACCGGTCAGCCACATCTCATACACAAAATAGCAGTTTTAGGCAGTCACAGAGGCTGCGGCTCCACCCACGTGGCCGTTTCACTCACCTGCGAACTCAATATCCTTGGATATCATGGTATCTACATAGACTCAGCAAAAAGCGTACTTTGCCATGGTAATCACGACGGACTGCAGATTTTTAAGCAGAAAAACGGATATTATTATTACAAAAGCTTTCAGGGCATACCCGACTACAGTGACGGTATACAGTTTAATATTCCAAAAGATGCTATACAGATATACGACCTTGGCACTGATGTGTGCAACGAGAAAATATATGACATGGATCTCGTATTATATGTATGTAACGGCGGCTTTTGGCATCTGAATGATATCTACAGGAATCATTCTATTCTCAAAAAAATGACAGCATCCCTGAGTGTTATATGTAATATGTGCAGCAGACAGAATGCCTCCGCGATTGCGGCACTACTTAATTGCAGTGTTTATCACTTTCCTTATGACAGCGATATGTTTAAGAGCTCAGTTCAAAAGGAAACGCTGATTCAAAAGCTGTTAGAACTAAAGGGAGGAGCATCACTATCAGACACTTTAAAAGGATATTTAAGAAAGTCCATTCTGCACCACAGTTAGTTGGGGTCTGTGGCAGCGTTCACAATGTAGGCACAACACATATAAGCCTTGCTCTTTGTAATTATATGAGCAATAAATGCATGTATAGAACCGCCTATGTTGAGCTGAATGGTACACACGAAATTCTTTCACTGTCAAAGACAGCAGACGAAAAGGTTTTTACTTATAAGAATGTAGATTTCTTTCCTCACGCAGTCATGTCCACACTAACTGAGATTTTAAACATGAGATACGAGCGTGTGATTATTGATTTCGGCATACTTAATCCAAACACCTTAAAGGAATTTATGAGGTGTGACGTAAGAATCGCTGTGTGTACAATAAGTAAATGGAACCGGGGCGCTTTGAACAGAATTATCGAGCTATTCAATTCAAACAAAATAACTGATTCAGAAAGCGTAAAAATATTGTTTAATCTCGTGGAAAAGAAAAAGACAATTAACCATAAACATTTTAAGTATCCGGTGGTAGGCTTTCCTTACTTAGAGGACCCGTTCCTCATCAATACCAGCCTGTTTGGCACTCTGGATAAGATATCAGAAAGGAATTAATATCACGATGAAAAATGACATCTTTAACCAGCTGTTTATCAATTTTATGTCCGAAGCCTTCGGAGGGCTTGTACTTTTAATGCCACATAGCGCTTCATGACATAATGCCATTTGTTACTTGTCAGTTTTTACTCATAATCATTATATATAGACGGAGGTATTTTTATAGAAGAATAAACTATATTTATATATTGGAATTTTTACAGATATTTTATCAAATTAAACGAAACTAAAAATCAGCAATTAAATTGGGTGTGGAAAGCTCCGGAAATATCAATTTCTATAAACTATCAATAATTAATGATTAATATCATTTTTTCTCAATTATACAAGAAATCGATGTCAGCATATTTTTGGTTCTTTACCCCGTTTAAATGCAAAAAGACAACCAAAAGACATATTTTAAAAAGAAAAGCTATGTGCGCGGGGGAAGCTTTTGCTCATCCCGCGCAAAAATGCATAAAAGAATTTCTTAATTTATTACAAATTTATTTCATATTATTTGAATATGCTATTTCACAATGGTATAATTAGCTTAAGCAATTTCGACACCAAATAATAGGAAAGGATTTTTACACATGAAAAAGAAATTATTGCCTGCACTTATAGTAACCGGACTTATTGTCCTCGTTATAATAATAATGGGTATAACTGCTCTTATCAATAAATACACCCCTACGAAAAAGACAGAGGATCTTAAAGAGTATTTCAATATCTCTTCTGATGATGAGGCTGCTCTCGTTGTAGATAATGAGCTATCCGATTACAAGGCTAAAATAATAGATAAAAAAATATACGTTGATTACAAATTTGTTCACGACTCATTAAATTCCAGATTTTACTGGGATGCAAATGAGAATGTGCTTCTTTACACAACCGCATCTGATATCATCTCAGCGGCGGCTGACAGCAATAGCTACAGTGTCACCAAGCAGACCAATGACTTTGGCTATCCGATTGTGAAGGCTACCTCTGACTCTGCGCTTATCGCTTTAGACTATGTAAAGCAGTACTCCAATATCACCTTTAAGTCATATGATGACCCGGCACGCATCGTCATCACAAGCAAATGGGATGAAATAGACAGTGCCACTGTAAACAAGTCTACCCAGGTCCGCGTGAAGGGCGGCATAAAGAGCCCTATTCTAAAAGAGGTGAAAAAGGATGATAAGATTACTATTCTTGATTCCGGTGACAAATGGGACAAGGTTGCCACTGAGGATGGTGTTATTGGATATATAAAGCGCAAGGCTCTGTCCGAGAGCAAAAAAACTAACTTACGAATCCTGACTATGAGGAAGAGACCTTTACACATATCAAGAAGGATAAGGATATATGTCTTGCCTGGAACCAGGTAACAAGCCAGTCAGCAAACAGTAAGGTGGCCCAGGTAATTTCATCCACCAAGGGTATAAATGTAATGTCACCAACATGGTTTTACTTAAATGACAACAACGGCAATCTGGCAGATATAGCAAGCAAGGATTATGTCAGCTACTGCCATTCCCAGGGTATTGAGGTATGGGGACTGTTCAGTAACTTTGAAAATACTGATGTAGATGCAGCATATGTGCTCACACATACATCCACGAGAACTACACTGATCAATCAGATTATGTCGGCTGCATTTAACTATGAGCTTGATGGTGTAAATATTGACTTTGAAAATATCACAGAAGACGCATATGGAGACTCTTACATCGAGTTTATCAGAGAGCTTGCCATAAAGTGTCACAATAACGGTATATCACTTTCAGTTGATGTCACAGTACCTGCCAGCTTCAACAAGTTCTTCAATCGCTCTGATATGGCAAATTTTGCCGATTATATTGTGATTATGGGATACGATGAACACTATAAGGGCTCTGATGCCGGCTCAGTTTCTTCTATTCCGTGGGTAACTGAGGGTGTTGAATCCACTCTGAAGGAGGTTCCCGCTGACCAGATTATTCTCGGCATGCCTTTTTATACCAGAATATGGGAGCTCACTCCAAAGGAGGACGATGATGCCGTAACCGATACCGAGGATCAGTCAAAGTACACTGTTGCCTCACAGGTATATAGTATGGACGCAGCTGCAGCACAGCTTGCCACAAACAATGCCACTGCTGCTCTTGATGAGGAATCCGGTCAGAACTACGCTGAGTGGTCTGTATCCAACAAGCTGTACAAGGTATGGCTCGAGGACACTACATCTTTAGAGAAAAGGCTCAAGCTCGTCGACGACAATAAGCTCGCCGGTGCAGCATTCTGGAAGCTTGGCTTTGAGAATTCATCTGTCTGGGATACTGTTATCAAATATCTGAACTGATTGCTTAAGGCTTACTGAAAGAGGCCGTACCTTTACAGCTACAGTCTGACTCAGTACCTTTTATAGGTTATAAATGATATCAGCCAATCATATAATATACAAACACACCCGATGCCTTCTATGCGCATCGGGTTTTTTATAGGTATCTTATATGAAAAAATATATGTACATTATTAAGAAAAACAAATACTGTCTTATTTTAGCTCTCTTTATTCTGTCCTTCTACCTCGGAAGAGGTGTCTGCGCTCTTGCAAAAAACACCGGCAAAAACACTAATTCCACCGTTATTGTAATTGACCCGGGGCATGGAGGTTGTAGATAACGCAAGTGATGAAAACAACGAAAATATAAGAAAAAGAAGAAATCTAAGAGAGAACAGACAAGCAATGTGAAAGCACGCGTTGCCGTATAATTTCTTAATAATCAGACAAAGGCGACTCAGGTATCGCAGTATGAGCTTGTTCTACATAGGGGTAGCAGCTGGAGGATTCTAATATAAAAAGAGAGCAAGCATAACGTTTACTCTCTTCTGTATTTAAGTTATTTTACATATCCGCTAAATGAGTATCCATTTCCTTCAAAAACAATATAAAACTCAGTATCGCTTTTAATATTAGAAAACTCAAAAGAACCAGTTTTACCAGCACTAATTTTTGTAGAGCCATAAGTCTTAGTAAGCCTTTTAGCTGTCACAGTAATTGGATTATCTCCGGTGTTCTCTACATAAACCTTATAACTCGTTTTTCCTGTAAACTTATAATTAGTATACAAGTTTTGATAATGAGAGGAACCAGCAAAAATCGTATTGCCCTTTACTCTTGATGTTCCATACCTTACTAGGTCTTGATGTACCTCTTGTTTCAATAGTTTCTTCTGGAGAAACATAAGAAACTCCAACATTTGGTGTAACGGTTACCTCATTACTTCCATCTTTAACTGACTGAGCATGAACAACAGTTGTCGACATCATTGTGAAAATCATAGACACTGCCAATAAAGAAGCGAAAATATTTTTTTTGGATATCTTACACATGAAATTTCTCCTTTCACCTTGTTTTTTTAATTAATTTATAATATCATATTTTTAAAATAAAATCAAGGAGTATTGTTAATGAATATATTTCAGTTAAAAATAATAGCTATGATTGCTATGTTTTTAGACCATATAGCTTATTTCTTTCCTGATTTGCCAATGTCTTTGCCGTTACATTGGATAGGACGAATCGCTGCACCTATTTTTATTTTTGGTGTTGTTAATGGCGTAAAGTATACTAGTTCTAAGCGGATGTATATATTGAGGCTATATTTAGCAAGTATTGTGATGGCTGTTATTCAAATGAGTACACAAATTGAATTAAATTTCTTTAGAACATTATTTATCGTTGCATGCATATGTGAAATCTTAGAAATAAGAAAAAACCAAAAAGGCTGTTTCCTGGATAAAAGTACTAAGTTTATATATTGCTTATCAAGTTATTGTATGTATAGTATGTGGTTATCTGAGTTCAATTAGTAATATGTATACGGAAACAATATGCTTCTATTTGATACCAGCTCTTTTGGGAAGTGTGTTTACAACGGAAGGGGGACTTATTTTTGTTGTTTTAGGAATTATAATGTATTTAGCTTATGACAACAAGAAAAGACTTATTCTGTCGTATATGATATTTGTTGTTGTGTATATGTTTTTTATGTCCACTAATATTGTTCCCATTATTTTATGGAAAATCAAGGAATTAATTCCGATAATAGGAACAGGGCTTTCCCATGGTATGGAATATCTATTGTCTATAATAGGTGGAATTTCTCCTATGGATGTAGGAGGGAATATATTTACAATTCAGTATCAGTGGATTATGGTTCTTGCTCTTCCGCTAATACTATCATACAATCATCAACGAGGAAAAAAGTGTAAATATCTCTTTTATATTTTCTATCCCATACATATAATATTGCTTTGGCTGTTATCGAATTTTGTTTTTGTTTAAAACAGTGGAACAAGGAACATATTTATTACATTGAAACATCCAAACCAAAAATGGAGTGATGAATGTGCCTTTAAGCTTTAAGTACAATTCGATATATTCAAATCTGATTTAACAGCATACTATCTACAATTAAATACACTATCCCAGTAGCTCGCACAAAATTCATGTTTTGTGCGGGCTTTTTTGTATCCGAAAATTTTTTCAAATCTTTTCAAATTCCTGCAACAAATCACACCTTTCCGTACCGATATGGTGCAGTTCTGCCCACAAGAATGGGAATAGTTGAGATACTAACAAAGCTTTCCAATACCATCTGTTTGCTTCTGTAACATTGTGAAAAATACGCATATTGGATAAGCCTATGTGCGTATGTTGAGAATAGATAGTTGATTAAGGGAGCTGATACATTGACTAAAAAAAAACCTGCACAATATATTGTAGAACGAGAATTTTTATGTAAATTTTCTGTAGAAGAATTACTTATCCGTATCGTGAAATCTCATATTAAAAAACGCATATCAAGAGGGGGAAAACCTTTGAAAATCATGGAAAGAAGCCGTACTTTATTGTATGATATTATTATAGGTACGGCAGTTGAATAGGTGGAAAAATGATTTATCAAAAAGGTTCAAACTTATTTAACGTGGCTATTTATATCAGATTATCACGAGAGGACGGAGATAAGGAAGAAAGCGATAGTGTAGGAAATCAGAGAAAACTTTTTAACAGAATATGTGAACAAGCATGATGACTTTATCTTATATGATGTTTATATTGATGACGGTTTTACGGGAACGAATTTCGATAGACCAGACTTTCATAGAATGATTGCTGACATTGAAGATAACAAGGTAAATTGTGTTGTTGTAAAAGACCTTTCCCGTTTTGGACGAGATTACATTGATACGGGGCGATATTTGGAAAGAATATTTCCAGAGCTTAATGTTCGTTTTATTTCTGTAACAGATAATATTGATAGTATGAAGCAGGCATACGATATGTTACTTCCTATTAAAAATATATTTAACGAACAGTATGCCAGAGATATTTCTAATAAAGTTCAAGCGACTGTAAAATCAAAGCAGAAAGCAGGAGAATTTATCGGAGCATTTACAAGCTATGGCTATAAGAAATCTCCTGCAAATAAGAATAAACTTGTGATTGATGAATATGCGTCCGAAGTTGTAAAAAGAGTATTTACTATGTATGCACAAGGAATAGGAAAACAAAGCATTGCCAAAATACTAAATGCAGAGGGTATCCTTTGTCCGTCGGAATATAAAAAGCTCAACGGCGAAAATTACAAAAATTGCAATCGTTTAGAGAAAACTTCTTATTGGACGTATTCCACGATTAAAGTGATGTTACAAAATGAGCTTTATATTGGAAATATGGTACAAGGAAAGAAACATCAACGTATGAGAAGCAAACAGCGTCCAGTTGAGAAAGCAAACTGGATAAGGGTTGAAAATACACATGAACCGATTATAGACCGTCAACTGTGGGATAAGGTACAAAAACTGCTGACGAAAAAACATAGGGATATTGATTTAGAAACAAATAAAAATATCTTTGCAGGTTTTATCAAGTGTGGCGATTGTGGTCGGGCAATGATGAAAAATTTCTGGCGACGTGCTGACGGAAGTAAGTCCTATTCATTTTATTGTGGAACTTACAAAAGAAGTGGAAAAGATTATTGCACTCCGCACACGCTCCCGTTTCAAGTATTGAATGATATTGTGCTGGGAGATTTAAAGCAGATTATCCGCAATGTAGAGAACTTGCAGGAACTTGTAAAATCACAATCTTTCACAGCAATAAAAATCAGAAAATCAACAGACATAGAACTGACAAAGTTAAAAACAGAACTTGAAAGAGTAAAGAAACTGAAAAAGTCAATTTATGAAGATTACAAAGACGAACTGATTTCTAAAGAAGAATTTCTTTCTTATCGAGAGGACTATCAACAAAAAGAACGACTTTACTCCAAACAGATTGAAACGCTAGGAAGAAAAG
>ENA-OQJG01000026-OQJG01000026.1-human-gut-metagenome-genome-assembly--contig:-NODE-26-length-23759-cov-4.002200_pt1 | contig 23759 bp, 22 predicted proteins | sample MGYA00242601_ERZ504767 | MGnify/ENA primary metagenome ERZ504767 (study PRJEB26092, sample SAMD00036362) | human gut metagenome | host: Homo sapiens | study: EMG produced TPA metagenomics assembly of... | reverse complement strand
AGTATTTATTTCAAATAATACTAATTTGTATTTCAAGAAGGAACACAAATGTAAGGAGGATTTTATAATGAAAGAAAAGCTTATGATCAATACAACAAAACCACAGTATGTGCTGGTGTCTGATATCACATATGCGCAGGTGGATTCGTGGTATGATCACTGTCGCAGGGATTTAAAACTGGATTTAATATATCCGGAAGATATGTCTGACAAGCGTTATCCTTGTATAGTATGGATATGCGGTGGTGGATGGATGAGGATGGATAAGTCAGCACATCTATCATATCTTAGCACGCTTGCTCATCAAGGTTTTGTTGTTTGCAGTGTGGAATACCGCACATCAAATGAGGGCTGCTATCCTATGCAGATAGAGGATGTGAAGGCTGCAATCAGGTATTTGAGGGCGCATGCTGACAGATACAGAATTGACAAGGAACATTTTGGTGCGATGGGAGAATCAGCCGGAGGATTTTTGACATGTATGGCGGCATTTGATCATGATAAAGCTCATGATGTTGGAGAATATCTTGAAGAGTCAAGCAGTATTCAGGCAGCATGTCCATGGTATCCACCTACTAACCTTAGCACATTTAAGTATAAAGATGCCGAGGAATGCGCAGCATCTATGGAGTCACTTTTACTCGGATATAATATTATGAGAAATATCAAGGAAGCATATAACAGTTCTCCGGTGTCTAAGGTGACAAAAGATGCTCCTCCATTTTTGATTATTCACGGTATAAATGATCAGACAGTTCCGTTTGAGCAGAGTGAAGAGCTTTATGACAAGCTTATTGAAAATGGCTGTGATGCAGATTTGATTGCATTGGAAGGCGCTGACCATGCAGATCTGCAGTTTTTCCAGGATGAACTGTGGGATAGGATAATCGAGTTTTTTAAGACTAAATTGGGATAAAATCATGTCATACAGTAGCTCTTAAGAAAATTTTTTTAGTCGGAATAAAGTCTGTTTATAAAGGCTACGATATTTTTTGCAACTGAATAGTTACGATAATTATTAAAAAATAAAAACCATAGTATCTTAATGCATTTAAGATATCTATGGTTTTTGTGTTTATGAACCATAACAATATTTTTCCAAAAATTTTTACTTGATTCACCCGAACATATGTTGTATAATGCAAACAGATGTTCGAAATAATATAAGGAGGCCTTATGTTAACGTCAATCAGTGCTGATATTATGGAAAAACTTAAGATTCTGTCTGATGCGGCAAAGTTTGATGTTGCATGCACTTCCAGTGGGGCATCCCGTTCGGGTAATGGAAATGATATGGGGAGTGCATTTGCCAGTGGAATATGTCATTCGTTTACAGCTGATGGCAGGTGTATATCGCTTCTCAAGATACTTTTTACAAATGAATGTATTTATGATTGCAAATACTGTATCAACAGATGCACTAATGATGTTGAAAGAGTGACATTTACGCCTGAGGAGGTATGTAACCTTACTGTTGAGTTTTACAGACGCAATTATATAGAGGGACTTTTCTTAAGCTCCGGTATCATAGAATCGCCCGAGCATACCATGCAGCTTTTATATACCACGCTTTTTCTTTTGAGAAACAAATATCATTTCAATGGGTATATACACATCAAGGGTATACCGGGAGCCTCCTCTGAGGTCCTTGAGATGATTGGATATCTTTGTGATAGGATGAGTGTTAATCTGGAGTTGCCCACAGCGGAAGGGCTTAGGGCAGTTGCTCCGAATAAGGCGCGTAAAAACATTCTTACACCTATGAGATTTATTCAAAATGGTATAAAGGACAGCCGAATGTATCATGGCAATAGCAGTATGAAAAACCGTATGTATATAGATGAGCAGGCATATTATGAGCAGATGGCCGAAATAAAAGATAGTACTGCAAGATTATCAGAGTATCACAGAAGCCTTAGGGTTGCTACAGATTGCGGGAAGGCTGATAAGCTTGCAGAAAAAAGCTGGGGCATGGGAGTGCAGCTTGATCCGGGAGTTGTCTGTGAGACAACGGACGTTTCTTATGGAGCTGGTGATTATATCAATAATACAGGCTTAAGTATCAAAAGACCGGACAGATATTATGTGCCGGCGGGGCAGAGTACACAGATGATTGTGGGAGCAACCGGAGAGAGTGATTTTCAGATTATATCTGTAGCAGAAGCAATGTACAACAGGTTTGATATGAAGAGAGTTTTTTACTCGGCTTTTGTGAATGTTAATATGGATGAGTCATTACCGGGTATCGGGCAGCCGCCACCGTTAAAGAGAGAGCACAGGCTTTATCAGGCAGATTTTCTTATGAGATTTTATGGCTTTAAGGCAGGAGAGCTTTTGTCGGAGGATAATCAGAGCTTTAATGATTATATTGATCCAAAGTGTCAGTGGGCTGTAGGTCATCTGGAGTGTTTTCCGGTTGAGATTATGACGGCGGATTATTATACACTTCTCAGGGTCCCGGGAATAGGCACTAACAGTGTAAGGCGTATTATAAAAGCCAGAAAGCATGCAAAGCTTTCGTTTACAGATTTAAAGAAAATGGGTGTCGTGCTCAAAAGAGCACTGTACTTTATCACCTGTGATGGTCGTATGATGTACAATACAAAGCTTGATGAAAGCTATATTACAAGGCATCTCATATATAACGAAAGGCCGGATACTATGCTTTTAGCTGATAATAAATCATGTACTTATGAGCAGATGAGTATATTTGATTTTATATCTGGATAGACAATATTTTTGTAAAGCTGCAGGGAGAAGTATGCATGGATAATATAATACTTAGATGTGACAATAATATAAATGGGATTTTTACCGCTATATATGATGCTTTTGTATACAAAAATCAAATGCAAAAAGAAAATCACGAAGTATACAGGGACAATATTTCTATTGAGATAGGCATTGGAGGAAACTATACACTTTTTTCAAAGATGATAGATATTGAAACAGATGAGGTAAAGGTCCAAAAGACAATTTTGACAATTCAAAAGAAGCTTGGTTTTAAGATATATGAGACTGTATTTGATGCTTTGTGCCATTATTCTGATAATAGAGCAACAATAGTGCTTGGATTTCTTGTCAGAGCATTTAAGGTGGGACAAAGGATTATGGAGCACATGACCGATAAATATGTTATGGAGGTATTTGAGCTTTCAAGAAAGGTAAATAAAGAGGCTGACAAGATAAGAGGGTTTATTCGTTTTAGTGATAATGGAAACTATCTGCTGGCGCACTTTGAACCAAAATGCGATATGATACCGGTTGTTATGTGGCATTTTGTGGACAGGTATCCCGGGGAAAATTTTGTAATCTATGATGATAGAAGAAGGTATGCAGTGGTCCACCCAAGGCTTAAGGAGTGCTTTTATATCAATGAAAGTGAATTTAAACAGCTTGAGAGAAGTGTGCCGGTGAAGACAGACAGTTTTGAGCAGTTATGGAAGGTGTATTTTGAGCACACTGATATAAGGGAGCGGTTCAATCCACAATGTCAGCGCAATCTTTGTCCAAAGTGGTATAGGAAGAATATGGTGGAATTTACCTGATTTTTGAAAGAAATCAATTGTTGCCGGTTACACTGTGGTGTGTGAACAGTAATATAGTGACAGAAATACCAATAAATGATACAATTTATACATGTATACTTAAACATAACGATACTATATCAGGGTGATGCTATGCAGATATCAAATTTGGTAAATCAATACAACAATTCAGTGACAAATGGTGAGCAGATTTTGGCAAGATAAGCTCAAGGCAAAAATTGACAAAAGATAGTGTGTAGGTTATATGATAAGTGAGACAGTTATGAATAAAAGAAGTGTTGGAAGTATATATGAGCAGCGTGCAGCTGAGCAGTTGATAAATATGGGATATAGTGTACTTGCCTGCAATTACAGAAACCGCTTTGGAGAGATAGATATAATCGCAAAGGAAGGAGATACAATATGTTTTTGTGAGGTGAAATACCGTAGGGATAATGGCTGCGGCAGGGCTCTTGAAGCAGTTGGCTACAGCAAACAGAAAAAAATCATATCAGTTGCAAGGTATTATCTTATGACACATGGTCTGAATGAGTGGACGCCATGCAGATTTGATGTGATAGCAGTGGATGATGACGAGGTTACTGTGTTGAAGAATGCATTTGAGGGCAGTCAATAACTATTGGCTTGGCAGTTACGGACAGGTATTACGGAACCGTTAATTTATAAACGTTAGACCAGACTATTTCATGAAAACAGATAAGGAACAGGAAATTTTAAACAGCAATAGTTATCGGTAAAATATAGTTGCATAGATATAAATATGAAGACAGACATTGATAATAATATAAAGATTGATAAGAATATAAAGAAGGATAAGAATATAAAGATGGATAAGAATATGCAGGCTGAAAACATACACAAAAATGTTGATGAAATTACTATAAATGATTTTGTTGCAAAGAATGATAAAGATGTTCTGGATTAAAAAAGCACGTCCTTTCAAGCGGAAGTGTTGTTCCTTTGTTACATTTTAGGAAGCTAAATGAGCTTTCTATGATAGAGCATTGCTTTACAACACGTCTTGGTGGACTCAGTGAAGGGATGTTTGAAAGCTTAAATCTAAGCTTTACACGTGGAGATGACGAGGAAAAGGTCTTAGAAAACTATAAAAGAGTGGCGGAGGCAATCGGAGCAGAGGCAGGACAGATTGTTACGACAGACCAGACACATACTACCAATGTTTTGAGAGTTGGAAAAAAGCAGTGTGGCATCGGGGTGACAAGAAAGAGACCATATACAGATGTGGACGGACTTATCACGAATGAGCCAAATGTTGTGCTTGCCACATTTTATGCTGATTGTGTACCGCTTTATTTTGTTGATCCGGTACATAGGGCAATAGGACTTAGCCATTCGGGCTGGAGAGGTACTGTAAATCGCATGGGAAAACAGACACTTATTGCTATGAACAGGGAGTTTGGTACCGAGGCACATGATGTTATAGCAGCGATAGGTCCTTCAATATGTCAGGACTGCTATGAGATAAGTCAGGATGTTGCAGAGTGTTTTGTGGATGAGTTTGCGACAACAGACGATCCTCATGCGAGTGATATTCTGCTCTATAAGGGAGCTGGCAAATATCAGCTCAATCTTTGGGAATGTAACAGGAGAGTGCTTGTGGAGGCAGGAGTACAGGAAGACAATATTGCCATAAGCAATATATGCACTTGTTGTAATCCCTCTCTTTTATTTTCGCATAGAGCAAGTCATGGAAAGCGTGGAAATCTTGGAGCTTTTATGTTTCTTAAGTAATTTTCGCACAATCTATTAAGGAAATAATAAGAAATGCCTAAAGCTATATATGTTAAAATAGGTGTATCACGTTGGATAGTACACTGTGCGGGAACTGATGCTGCCAGACAGTTTTTGGTTCTTTGAATTAATATAAAAGGCACAGCGGTACTGGCGTATATGAACCGGGGAGAACGATATGCAGTTAAATTATCGAGATTCAAAGCCTATTTATGAACAAATTAAGGAAGGCATCAGACGAATGATTGTTATGAATGTTATTAAGCAGGACGAAAAGCTACCGTCTGTACGTGTGCTTGCCTGCAAGTATGCAATCAATCCTAACACTATCGCAAAAGCATACAAGGAACTTGAGGAGGAAGGCTATCTTTATACTAAAAGTGGTAAAGGAACCTTTGTTGCTGATGCTAAGACAGCCAGGCAGAGTCTGACAAGGAATTTGAAAATACTCTTTGATCAGGTGGTGACAGAGTTATTTGTGCTTGAAACACCTGTTGAGGAATTGAGAACAAGAATGGATGATGCGAAAGAGCAGCTGAGCATGGAAGATGACTTAGTCAGATTTGTAACACAAGATATGCAGACAGAAGATGTTGTGACAGAGGGTAATGATGATACAGATAAATAATTTAGTGAAAAAATTTGACGATTTTACGGCACTTGATGGTGTGAATATGAAACGTGGAAAAAGGAGCTGTCTATGGGCTTGTAGGCCCAAACGGAGCCGGCAAATCTACACTTATCAGGCATATTACAGGAGTAATGAGACAGGATGCAGGGGAAGTGTTTATTGAAGGTGAGCCTATATATGAAAATGCAAGGATTAAAGGACATATGGCTTACATTCCGGATGATATGTTTTATTTTTTGCAATCTGATACAATTAATATGATGCATTATTATAAGGGAATGTATCCAGATTTTGATGAGAAGCAGTTTTACAGGATGCAGGAGTTTTTCCCATCTATAGATGTTAAAAGAAATATCAGAAAGCTTTCAAAGGGGATGCAGAAGCAGGTTGCCTTCTGGCTTGCACTGTGCTGTAAACCAAAGCTTATTGTACTCGATGAGCCTGTTGATGGGCTTGATCCTGTTATGAGAAGACAGATATGGTCTATCATGCTTGATGATGTAGCTGTTAATAATACCACAGTTGTTGTATCTTCCCATAATCTGCGTGAGCTGGAGGATGTATGTGATCATGTAGGTATTCTCAATAAGGGAAAGATTATGATAGAGCGCTCTCTTACAGAGCTGCAGGGTAATATTTCAAAGATTCAGATTGCGTGTCCGTATGGTATGCCTAAGATACCACAGGATTTTAAAGTACTTCATATGTCAAATATAGGAAGAGTATACACTGTTATAGTACGTGGAGAGCCGGATGCTGTAGTAAAGGCGATTACAGATGGCAAAGACAGTCCGCAGGTAGTGGATGTACTGCCTCTTACTCTGGAGGAAATATTTATCTATGAGATGGGAGGAGAGGACTATGAAGTCAAAGATATCATTTATTAATAGAACAATGCTGCAAAAGAATGTAAAGCTTTACTGGCCAATCTGGACACTGTATACAATAGTGCTATTACTCAACGGTCCGTTTTCCATATGGAGCAGATTTAAGAATGCAGAGTTTATTTATGGCAAAAACTGGCATAAGTATATGCTTGATATCATATCCCCGGCTATCAGCATGGAGGCAGATATGATTTTTATTTTTGTCATGGCATTGGTTACAGGCATGGCAATGTTCAGTTATCTGTATAATTCGAGAGCTTGTAATATGATTCACTCTATGCCTGTGACAAGGCGGCAGCTTTTTTCGACCAATGTGTTGACAGGTCTGCTGTTTATGTGGATTCCGCAGATAATTAAGTACATTATGTCGTTTGTTATATGTATATCATATGGAAATACTAAGGTGGTACATATTGGAATCAATCTGCTTGCTGCAATGGGAATATCATTTTTTATGTACAGCCTGGTGTGTCTGTGCGCAGTGATTACAGGACAGCTGGTTTCTGTAGCAGTGATGTATGCGGTTGTCAATCTTTTGTATGGAGGAGCGGTTATTGCCATTGCCAATGTGCTCACATATGTATCATACGGGCTTCCATATATGGAATTTGTAAGGAAAATAAGTGTTACGTGGTTTGTACCCATGTTGCAGCTTCTCAATCGTGTAGGATTTCATCCTGGCATGAAGAAAGCAGGGGATGATTATTACTGTATTAAATATACCTTCAGAGGCACAAACACTATCGTAGTTTATGTCATCGCGGCGGCAGTTATATACTTTATTTCTTATAAGATTTATAAACACAGAGATTTGGAAAATGCAGGAAGTTTTATAGCTATTCCAAAGCTTAAGCCTGTTTTCAGATGGGGGCTTGGCAGTTTGGGAGGATTGATTTTATCTATTGTTGCAGCGTCGCTTTTGCTTGAACTTAGAATCAGCATTGGTGTTCCTGCAATTATGATGCTGGCAGTGGTGCTTGGAATCATAGCCTTCTTACTTTTAGAGATGATTATAAGGAAGAATTTTAAAATTTTTCTAAAGCACTATTTAAGGAAATCATTGCTTTTGGTGCTTTTGTTGTAGTTGTATTTGGAGGTATAACAGTTTACGGAAATGTGCAGGAAAATTATATACCGAAGCTTGCTGATATTGATTCTGCCAGTATAGCCATAGATTTTGATATCAACCTGGAGGGAAAGGATGTTGAAAAGATTTTAGAGACTCAAAAGATACTTATGGCGCAGAAAAAGGATTATTTTAAAAAGAGATATAATGATTCCTGGAATATTACGATCTCATATACATTAAAAAACGGAGAAAAGGTCAACCGTGTATATCATACAACCGATGATTTTAATCCACATAAGCAGTGCAGGGCGATTATGGCGGAGGAAAATAAACCACAGAATATTATTAATGCCATAATGCAGTGTGATACGACAGATATTACCTTTATCAATGGCTCGGCAGAGCAGTATGATGATAAATATGTAGATGTGCTGAATGAGAGCTTTAACGGAAAAGTTGCAGCGGATATTTTTGAGGCTGTGAAGAAGGATGTTGAGGCCGGTGTGATGCAGGAATATAATTTGAAGAGAATGCTTGACGGAGTGGATAAGGATAACAGCTATATGTACGATCTTATGCTGAATTTTACAGTGCCAAAGGGCAACAGGATTGGAAAAAGCTGGAATGTCTATGGCTTCACATGGTATGAGGAGCTGTTGGATATACTGGGTGTGACAAAGGAGTATTCTGATTTTGGGGATGCCCGTTCCGATGGTATTGAAACGTATTCGGTCAACATTAGTTTTGGCGAAAACTGTACTAATCTGATAGCTGTTCTTAAAGAAAATGGATTAATTTCATCAAAAGAACCACTTTTGACATATGAATAGTTGTCTCTGTAAATGGTATTGTGATATAATTACTCTGTTATAGATGTTTTGTTTATTATTTTATCATTATTTTGAATAGTTACAATTAGTCTATAATCTAATATGAATTTAGAACAGGAGAGTATATGAGCAGACCAGTAGTGGCCATCGTTGGCCGTCCAAATGTTGGAAAATCTACTCTCTTCAATGCGCTTGCAGGAGAGAGGATATCTATAGTAAAGGACACTCCGGGTGTCACAAGAGACAGAATCTATGCAGATGTATCATGGCTTGATTATAATTTTACCATGATTGATACAGGGGGTATTGAGCCGGAATCCGGAGACGTGATACTGTCACAGATGAGAGAGCAGGCACAGATTGCTATAGACACCGCAGATGTTATTATTTTTATTACAGATGTGAAGCAGGGACTTGTTGATTCCGATTCAAAGGTAGCGGATATGCTTCGTCGTTCACACAAGCCGGTTGTATTAGTTGTCAATAAGGTGGACAGCTTTGAAAAGTATATGACTGATGTGTATGAGTTTTATAACTTAGGAATTGGTGATCCACATCCTATATCTGCAGCTTCAATGCTCGGACTCGGAGATATGCTTGATGAGGTTGTAAAGCATTTTCCGGATTCATCTAAGCAGGACGATGAGGATGACAGACCGAGAGTTGCTATAGTAGGTAAGCCTAATGTAGGTAAGTCATCACTTATCAACAAGCTTGCCCGTGAGGACAGGGTAATAGTGTCAGATATAGCAGGCACCACAAGAGATGCTATCGATACAGCCATAAAATATGATGGTAAGGAGTATATATTTATCGATACAGCCGGTCTCAGGCGCAAGAATAAGATAAAAGAGGATATAGAGCGATACAGTATTATACGTGCAGTTTCCGCAGTTGAGAGAGCTGATGTTGTCATTGTAGTGATAGATGCTACAGAGGGAGTTACTGAGCAGGATGCTAAAATTGCGGGTATTGCACACGAAAGAGGCAAGGGAATTATCATTGCTGTCAATAAATGGGATGCCATTGAAAAGGATAATAATACCGTAAAGCAGCACACAGAGAAAATCCGACAGATATTAAGTTTTATACCATATGCAGAGATACTGTTTATTTCGGCAAAATCAGGTCAGAGACTCAACAAGATATTTGAGCTCATCGATGTTGTTATAGAAAATAACTCAATGCGTGTTGCAACAGGAGTGCTAAATGAGATCGTTACGGAGGCAGTTGCCATGCAGCAGCCTCCTACAGACAAGGGCAAGAGACTTAAGATATACTATGTAACTCAGGTTTCGGTTAAGCCGCCTACCTTTGTAATCTTTGTAAACGACAAGAATCTTATGCATTTTTCATATACCAGATATCTTGAGAACAGAATCAGGGATACATTTGGTTTCAGGGGAACTGCACTTAAGTTTATTACAAGAGAACGAAAGGAAAATGAGTAAAATGATACTGGCTAGGATTTTAGCATTGGTCGTAGGGTATTTCTTTGGAACCTTTCAGACCGGATATTTTTATGGTAAGGCACATGGAATAGATGTAAGAGAGCATGGAAGCGGTAATTCAGGCACCACCAATACGCTTCGGACACTTGGATGGAAGGCCGGTGCAGTTACCTTCTTTGGTGATTTGTTCAAGGCAATCATAGCGGTTTTGATATTTTATTTCATATATAGAAATACATATCCACAGGCTGTTAAATGCATAGAGCTGTATGCAGGCTTTGGAGCGGTGCTTGGACACAATTTTCCGTTCTTTCTCAATTTCAAGGGAGGAAAGGGAATAGCATGTACATCAGGTGTGATACTTGCTGTATGTCCGATTGCGGCTCCGATATGTTTGGTATTGTTTATTTTTGCTGTAGCCATAACAAGATATGTCTCGCTTGGTTCTATACTGGTTGTTATATCGTTTCTGATTCAGGCAATTGTGTTTAACCATATGGGGCTGCTTGGAGTAAGTGGCAATTATGCGGTCGAGTTTGATATACTTGCTGCTTGTTTTACGGCGATGGCTATCTGGCGACACAGAGCCAATATCAAGAGACTTTTAAGCGGAACTGAAAATAAATTTGGTCAGAAGGCAAAGTAAATAATAGTTTTGGATTATAATAATTATATAAAATACGAGGCATAGAAAATGAGTAGAGTAGGTATTATAGGTGCAGGAAGCTGGGGAACGGCATTATCCCTGGTGCTTGCAAATAACGGACATTCTGTTGAAATATGGTCAATCGTGGAGAGCGAGATTGAGATGCTTAAAGAAAAGCATGAGCATATTGATAAGCTTCCTGGAGTAAAGCTTCCGGATAGCATTACCTTTACAACAGATATAGAGGAAACAATCAAAAATAACGATATACTTGTACTTGCGGTACCTTCTGTATTCACCAGAAGCACAGCAGTAAAAATGGCTCCGTTTGTGAAGGAAGGACAGATAATTGTCTGTGTGGCAAAGGGAATTGAAGAAAACACTCTTATGACCATATCTGATGTGGTAGAGAGTGAGATACCTTGCGCTGATGTGGCTGTAATGTGTGGACCTTCACATGCAGAGGAGGTCGGACAGCTGCTTCCTACGACTGTTGTTGCAGGAGCAAGGACACAGAAGACCGCTGAGATAGTACAGGATCTTTTTATGAATGAGGTATTTCGTGTGTATACCAGTCCTGATGTGCTTGGAATGGAGCTTGGAGGCTCCCTCAAGAATGTCATAGCACTTGCAGCAGGCATGGCAGACGGACTTGGCTATGGAGATAATACAAAGGCAGCGCTTATTACCAGAGGAATTGCAGAAATATCTGTGCTTGCGATTGAGATGGGAGCAAAGGCGGAGACACTTTTTGGACTGACAGGTATCGGAGACCTTATTGTTACATGTGAGAGTCGTCACAGCCGTAATAGAAAGGCCGGAATGCTCATAGGTCAGGGATACACAATGGATGAAGCAACAAAAGAAGTCAAGATGGTTGTAGAGGGCATCTATTCAGCAAAGGCTGCACTTGCCCTTGCTGAAAAATATGATGTAAGGATGCCGATTATCGAGGAAGTAAACAGAGTGCTTTTTGAGGATAAACCGGCAAAGGAGGCTGTCTCAGAGCTTATGCTTCGTGACAGGAAGATTGAGCACTCAAGTCTGGAGTGGAAATAATTAGTTAACAGGTTGGGTAATAAATGGCTATAGACAGTCATATATAAAATTGCATCAGGGGAAATTATAAAATGAAAATAAATATAAAAAAATTGACAACCACAGCCAAAATCCCTACAAGGGGAAGTGAATATGCAGCAGGCTATGATTTATATGCCGACATTACTAAGGAGCTTGTCATTGAGCCACACGAGACAGCAAAGATAGGCACGGGGCTTTCGATAGAGATTCCTGACGGATATTTTGGGGCAGTTTTTGCCAGAAGCGGTTTAGCTGCAAAGCAGGCACTTCGCCCGGCAAACTGCGTGGGTGTGTGTGACAGTGATTACAGGGGAGAGTATATTGTGGCTCTTCACAATGATGGAACGCAGGCACGCACTATTAATCCCGGAGATCGTATAGCGCAGCTTGTGGTCATGCCATATCTGGCTGTTGAGTTTAATGAGGTGTCAGAGCTTTCAGATACGAAGCGCGGTGCCGGTGGATTCGGTTCTACAGGAGCTAATTAATCACAAATGAGTTACAATTAAAACTAATCTTTACTTAAAAAGGGGGACTTATCATGGAAAATCGTATTGTAAAATTTAAATCAAAGGAGAGTGCAGGCTTAAACTTACATGCTATACCGGGACATTTCGCTACAAGTCATTCGCATATTAATTATTATGTAGATGTGACAAGCATCAAGACCCGTGTGTCCGAGGCAAAGGAAGCTGCAAAGGCTCTTTACACCAAGGTACCGCATCATTCATATATAGATACAATCGTATGTATGGATGGAACAGAAATGATTGGTGCATTCTTAAGCCAGGAGATTGAGCGAAACGGACTTATGTCTGTGAATAAGCACGAGACAATTTACGTTGTATCGCCTGAGATTAACAACGGACAGATGCTTTTCAGGGATAACAATAAGGGCGCTATAGATGGCAAGCATGTTGTACTTCTTCTGGCAACTACCACGACAGGTGAGACGATCAGAAGAGCGATGGAGTGTATCAACTATTATGGCGGTATGGTCACATGTATTGCGTCCATATTCTCAACCATCGATGAGGTCAATGGAGTAAAGATTGATAAGCTGTTTGATGACGATGATGTGGTAAACTACCAGACATATCCTGTTACAGAGTGTCCATTCTGCAAGAAGGGGCTGCCGATTGAGGCTATGGTCAATGGCTTTGGATATTCTAAGCTGTAATTAGTACGTTTATTGCAGTAATTACCTTGTAATTGTTTCGATATCAGACTGTGTTTCGTCATAATGACAACAACACGTTAAATTATTTGGCGGATTGACTATAGCCAATTGACGATATGTTTTGTATTATAAAGATACAAAGAAACAAGGTAACAGACAGTCAAGGCACTGAACAGTTACATATATGTACATAATACTTAGGAGGTATTTTTAAAATGGCAAGTTTATCATTAAAGAACGTTTGCAAAGTTTATCCAAACGGATTTGAGGCAGTTAAGGATTTCAACCTTGAAGTAGAAGATAAAGAGTTCATCATCTTCGTAGGACCTTCAGGATGTGGAAAATCAACAACACTTCGTATGATCGCAGGTCTTGAGGAGATTTCTTCAGGAGAGCTTATCATCGACGGAAAGGTTATGAATGACGTAGAGCCAAAGGATCGTGATATCGCAATGGTATTCCAGAACTACGCTCTTTACCCACATATGACAGTATTTGACAACATGGCATTTGGACTTAAGCTTAGAAAAGTTCCAAAGGATGAGATTAAGGCAAAAGTTGAGGAGGCAGCAAGAATCCTTGACCTTGAGAAATTATTAGACCGTAAGCCAAAGGCTCTTTCAGGTGGACAGAGACAGCGAGTTGCCATGGGTCGTGCAATCGTTCGTAATCCTAAGGTATTCCTTATGGATGAGCCTTTATCAAACCTTGATGCAAAGCTTCGTGTACAGATGAGATCTGAGATTTCTTCATTACATAACAGATTAGGTGCAACAATCATCTACGTTACACATGATCAGACAGAGGCTATGACACTTGGAACAAGAATCGTTGTTCTTAAAGATGGTGTTATCATGCAGGTAGACAGCCCACAGAAGCTTTACAATCAGCCAAACAACCTGTTCGTTGCAGGATTCATCGGATCACCACAGATGAACTTTGTAGATGCTCAGTGTGTTGTTGAGGGAGCAAAGGCATTCCTTAAATTCGATAAATATCAGGTTGAGCTTCCAGAGGCAAAGGCTAAGAAGCTTATCGATGGCGGTTATGCTGGAAAGAACGTAGTATTCGGTATCAGACCTGAGGATATCTACGATTCAGCAGAGCATCTTGATAAATTTGCTACATGCAAGATTGATTCAGATGTTACAGGATATGAGTTACTTGGTGCAGAGGTATTATTATACTTCACAGTTGCAGGCGCAAATATGTCAGCAAGAGTTGATTCAGATACAACAGCTCGTTACGGTGATCACATTGAGCTTGCATTTGATCCACACAAGATTCATGTATTTGATAAAGAAACTGAATTGACAATTACCAACTAGTTCGTTAAAATTAAATAGTTGTAAATTGACAGACCGGGTGTATAATTTACACCCGGTTTTCTTTTGCGAATGTATGTGAGGTTCTGAAAAGTTAAGTTACGGTGTTAAATTATAGCAAGGTTACAGCTTATGACTTGTAGAGACTTTTTACTTGTCTGCGTCAGAACAGTAATGAGAGGATAGGAATATGATTACGAATCAGAAACTGAAAAAATCACTTGAGGAAATAAAAAATATTACTTCGTTTGATGCGATTTTATACTCAGCCAAGGGAAAGCATCTGACAGGTACGGTGGAAGAGCCGGAACATAGCGACATTTTTGTGAAGGAGTTTATAGTATCCGAAGAGGATGTTAGGGAAAAAAATGATGCAATAGCATTTGCGGTTGAAATTGATTCAGAGCTTGAGTATGTGCTTGTAATGTTCTGTCAGTATACGAGTGAGAATCTTGTAATAGGCAGGATGGCAGTTTGTCAGCTTCGTACACTTGTGCTCGGTGAGTCAGAGCGATATGACAGAAATAATTTTATCAGAATATTCTTCTTGGCAATATGCTTGGTTCTGATATAATAAACCGTGCCAAGAAATTACATATAGAAAACAGAAAACGAGTAGTATATGTTATAGATACCGGAAAGAACAGCAATGAGATAGCAGTTGAGCTTGTAAAGAATCTGGCAGATATCAGAAGCGGTGATTTTGTGGTGGCGATGGATGAACATAATGTAGTGCTGGTAAAGGATGTTGAGGACATAGATCCGGTTAAGCTTCAGGAAAAGCTTTCATCTATTGCAGGAAGTCTGGTTGACAATCTGCTTGCAGAGGCTATGATTAAGGTACGGGTGGGCTATGGCAATCCGACGGATGTTCTTCCAAAGATTGCAGAGTCTTATCAGGAGGCAAAAATGGCGCTTGAGGTTGGCAGGCTGTTTTATGTGGAAAAGGAAATTATGGCATATGACAGGCTGGGCATAGGAAGACTTATTTATCAGCTTCCAATGAGCCTGTGTGAGATGTTTATCCGTGAGGTTTTTGGTGACGAGGTGCCACAGATACTTGATGATGAGGAGGCAATGTCTACAATCTCCAAGTTCTTCGAGAACAATCTGAACATTTCAGAGACAGCAAGACAGCTTTATGTGCATAGAAATACGCTTGTGTACAGGCTAGAGCGTATTGAGAAGTCGATAGGTCTTGATATCAGAACCTTTGATGATGCTATGATATTCAAAATAGCTACGATGGTGTTAGCACATATCAAGGATAGCAGGCAAGGCAGATAATATAATTATTACGCAATTTAAAGAAGTAGGAGACAAGTATGGCCAAGAAGCAAACATACGATGAGAAGAGCATAGCAATTTTAGAAGGACTTGAGGCAGTCAGAAAAAGACCGGGTATGTATATAGGAAGTGTCACAACCAAGGGACTAAACCATCTGATATATGAGATTGTGGACAACTCAGTAGATGAGCATCTGGCAGGTGCCTGTGATACCATAAGGGTAACTCTTGAGAAAAACGGTTCGTGTACGGTGGAGGATAACGGACGTGGAATACCTGTAGGTATGCATGCTAAGGGGGTATCTGCAGCGCGTGTTGTATTCTCGACACTGCACGCAGGAGGTAAATTCGACAATTCTGTATATAAGACCAGTGGAGGTCTGCACGGAGTTGGTTCGTCGGTTGTAAATGCATTATCCACATATATGGATGTGGAGATAAGCAGAGATGGCTATATCCACCATGACAGATATGAAAAGGGTGTTCCTGTCGTGGAGCTTGAAAATGGCCTGCTTCCTACTTTAGGCAAAACCAAAAAAACAGGAACAAAGATTAATTTCCTGCCGGATCCGGAGATTTTTGAGAAGACTAGATTCAAGGAAGAGGATGTAAAGAACAGACTTAAGGAGACTGCGTATCTCAATCCGAAGCTTACAATCATATACGAGGACAAACGAGGCGATGAGACAGAGCATATTGAGTATCATGAGCCTGAGGGTATTATCGGTTTTGTAAAGGATTTAAATAAAAATATAGAAAAGCTGCATGATGTCATTTACTTTACAGGAGAGAGTGAGAATATAAAGGTTGAGGTGGCTTTTCAGTATACAAGCGAGTTCCATGAGAATATTCTTGGTTTTTGCAACAATATATACAATTCTGAGGGTGGAGCACATATCACAGGCTTTAAGACAGCCTTTACAGGTATTATAAACTCATATGCCAGAGAGCTTGGTATATTAAAGGACAAGGATGCGAATTTCAATGGAGCAGATGTCAGAAACGGCATGACTGCTGTAGTGTCAGTAAAGCATCCTGACCCTAGATTCGAGGGTCAGACAAAGACAAAGCTTGACAATCAGGATGCAAACCGTGCAACTGCCAAGGTGACAAATGATGAGGTACCGCTTTATTTTGACAAGAATCTTGAGGTCTTAAAGACGGTAATATCATGTGCTGAGAAGGCCGCAAAGATTAGAAAAGCGGAGGAGAAGGCAAAGACCAATCTGCTCACAAAGCAGAAGTTTTCATTTGATTCAAACGGAAAGCTTGCAAACTGTGAGAGCAGGGATGCTTCTAAGTGCGAGATTTTCATAGTCGAGGGAGATTCGGCCGGAGGCTCGGCAAAGATGGCAAGAAACCGTATGTTTCAGGCAATCATGCCGATTCGAGGCAAGATTTTGAATGTTGAAAAGGCAAGTATTGATAAGGTACTGGCAAACGCTGAAATAAAGACAATGATAAATGCGTTTGGCTGCGGATTTTCGGAAGGGTATGGAAATGATTTTGATATAACAAAGCTTCGCTATGACAAAATCATCATTATGGCCGATGCTGATGTGGACGGAGCTCATATCTCCACACTGCTTTTGACTCTGTTCTTCAGGTTTATGCCTGAGCTTATTTTAGAGGGACATGTATATGTTGCCATGCCTCCGCTTTACAAGGCTATTCCGTCAAAGGGCGAGGAAAAATATTTGTATGACGATGCGGAGCTTGACAAGTACAGAAAGACACATACAGGCAAGTTTACGTTGCAAAGATATAAGGGTCTTGGAGAGATGGATGCGGATCAGCTCTGGGATACCACACTAAATCCCGCAACAAGGATGCTAAAGCGTATTGAAATAGAGGATGGGCGCCTGGCAAATGATGTGACATCACTGCTTATGGGTAGTGATGTGCCACCGAGAAAAGAGTTCATATACGAGCATGCGCATGACGCGGAGCTGGATGTGTAAGCATGACGCTTCTGCTTTTGCTTCTCAGTGGTTCTGAATAGTGTAAGCAGTATTTATAATCGGAGAAAAACATGGATAGAAATATAGATAACAATGTAGACAACAATATAATTCAGACCGAATATTCGGAGCTGATGCAGAAATCATATATTGATTATGCGATGAGTGTCATTATAGCAAGAGCCCTGCCGGATGTGCGCGATGGGCTTAAGCCTGTACAAAGGCGTACACTTTATGATATGCATGAGCTGGGCATCAGGTACGACAAGCCATACCGAAAGAGTGCGCGTATAGTCGGTGATACAATGGGTAAATATCATCCACACGGCGATTCATCGATCTATGATGCGATGGTTGTTTTGGCACAGGACTTCAAAAAGGGCATGCCGCTTATCGATGGACACGGTAATTTTGGTTCAATCGAAGGAGACGGAGCCGCTGCCATGCGTTATACTGAGGCAAGACTTCAAAAAATCACACAGGAAGCATATCTTGCTGATCTAGACAAAAATGTGGTTGATTTCATTCCAAACTACGACGAGACAGAAAAAGAGCCAGAGGTGCTTCCGGTCAAGGTGCCGAACCTTTTGATAAATGGAGCTGAGGGTATAGCAGTCGGCATGGCTACAAGTATTCCGCCACACAATTTTGGCGAGGTGGTGGACGGTGTGATTGCTTATATGAAAAATCCTGATATCACCACTGCCGAGATGATGCAGTATATAAAGGGACCTGATTTTCCGACAGGAGGCATTGTTGCAAATCAGGATGATCTTGCAGCAATATATGAGACCGGACAGGGAAAGATAAAAATCCGTGGAAGAATCGAAATAGAGAAGGGTAAGGCAGGAAAGGACAAGCTTGTCATTACGGAAATCCCATACACAATGATTGGTGCCAATATAGGAAAATTCTTAAATGATGTCTATTCACTTGTCGAGTCAAAAGCGACAACGGATATTGTGGACATAACCAACCAGTCATCGAAAGAGGGAATAAGAATTGTCTTAGAGCTTAAAAAAGGTGCTGATGTTGAGGCACTTAAGAACCTTTTGTATAAAAAGACAAAGCTGGAGGACACTTTCGGTGTAAATATGCTGGCCGTCGCAAATGGAAGACCTGAGACGCTTGGTCTTGTACCCATCATAAGGCATCATGTCAATTTCCAGTATGAGATTGCAAAAAGAAAGTATGAGACACTTCTTGCAAAGGAGCAGGAGAAAGAAGAAATACAGCAGGGACTCATAAAGGCCTGTAACGTGATAGATCTGATTATTGAAATATTAAGAGGAAGCCGGGACCAGAAAATGGCAAAGGCATGTCTCATAAACGGAGAGACAGAGGGGATTAAATTCAAGTCAAAGACTTCAGAAGCCATGGCAGCCCAGCTTTGCTTTACTGAGCGTCAGGCAGCTGCTATCCTTGAAATGCGTCTGTACAAGCTGATTGGACTCGAAATTGAGGCTCTGATTAAGGAGCACGAGGAGACCAGGGCAAAGATTGCAGAGTACAGCGATATTTTAGAGCATCGCTCATCCATGGCAAAGGTCATTATGAAGGAGCTTAAAGCGTTCCGCAAGGAGTATGCAAGGGACAGACGCACGGAGCTTGACAATCTTGAGGAAGCTGTTGTGGTCAAAAAAGAGCTTGAGGTATCGGATGTAGTGCTGCTTATGGACCGTTTCGGCTATGTGAAGACAGTAGATACTTCAACCTATGATAGAAACAAAGATACAGCTGACGCAGAGAACAAGCTGATATTAAAGGTCAAAAATATAGATAAGCTGTGCATTTTCACAAACAACGGAAACATGCATCTTGTCAAGGTGTTAGACCTGCCTTACGGCAAATTCCGTGACAAGGGCACACCTATTGACAATGTAAGCAACTATGACAGCAATAAGGAGGATATAGTATTTATAGCACCTCTTATGGATGTTGAAAAGCACAAGCTTATATTTGGAACAAAGTCAGCCATGATAAAGCTCGTGGATGGTGCTGAGTTTGTGGTGACACGAAGGACCTCGCAGGCTACAAAGCTCATGGATGATGATGAGCTGTTATTTGTTGACATGCTTTCAGAGAATGCTACAATGGTAATGCGTTCAAAGAAGGAGATGTTCCTTCGAATCGACTGTGGCACTATTCCTAGAAAAGAAAAAGGCAGCAGTAGGTGTCAGGGGAATGAGGCTTGACAGAGAGGATGAGCTTACTGACATTTATCTGCTTTATGACCAGGAGGAAAAAGAGGTCGAGGTAAAGGGTAAGCAGGTGGCGCTTCACAGGCTGCACATTGCAAACCGTGACACTAAGGGCGTGAAGAAATAATATACCGCATGACAATATAGCGTAAAGCATAAACTGTGTACGGTTTTGAGTATGTATGGCCTTAGAACAGTTAAAATACCTGACATGAAAGGAAGCGATGAGCTTGTTGGACAAATTAAGAGAGCTTGGCATTTCAGAAAATCTGATTAAGGAAATTGAAAAGTTTCGTTCGCAGTATCCGGTGGACAAGAAGTATGAGTCAAGAATCCCTGTGCCTACACAGTTTTATTACGGAAGCGATGTGTGGGAACAGGCTATAACAGCTGTTTTGTGTGGAGAAAATCTGCTTTTAGTAGGAGAAAAGGCCACAGGAAAGAATCTTTTCGCAGAGAATCTGGCAGGTGTATTTAACAGACCACGCTGGGATGTGTCATTCCACGTAAATATGGATGCAGCATCACTTATCGGAACCGATACTTTTCGCGCCGGAGAAGTAACCTTCAGGCCGGGACCTGTGTATACAGCCGCAAAAACCGGCGGCTTTGCGGTGCTTGACGAGATAAATATGGCAAAAAGTGAGGCTATGGCAGTGCTTCATGCCACACTTGATTTCAGACGTACAATAGATGTGCCGGGCTATGACAGACTGTCGCTTCATCCGGCAACAAGATTTATTGCCACGATGAATTACGGCTATGCAGGCACAAAGGAGCTGAATGAGGCTCTTGTATCACGTTTTGCGGTAATCCGGATGCCTATGATTTCAAAAGAGAGCCTTGTGAAGCTCATAAAGGAGCATTATCCTGCAATACGTGAAGCGGGAGCAAATGAGCTTGCGGAGGTATTTCTTGAACTGCATACCAAGTGCAAAAATGGCGAAATATCATCAAAGGCACTTGATCTGCGTGGTCTCATCGGTTCAATTGGTATGATGGAAAAGGGCTTAAATATATATACAGCTCTGGATATGGGTATAACAAACAAGAGCTTTGATGAGTATGAACAGACTCTTATCCGTGATACAATCCGTGCAAGAATTTCAAGGAAGATGAGCGGAGAGCAGCTATTTTGTTGATATGAGCTTGTGACATATGAAGGAATGGAACATATGGAAGAACAGGATATAAAGGAAGCAAAAAGAGCAAGAAACTTCATATGGATGGCGGCCTGTGATTATGACATAGAGCCGCTTTTTCTGGCATTTGCACCGGATGGCACTGCGGATATTTACCTTAATCTGATTATTGGGCTTGAATACAAGTGGTATGAGCATGACAAGATAGATGCCTTATTCAATCAGCTGACAGGAAAAAACGCTATGCTTTATGAGGGTCTTTTATGGATAGGTTTGGAAAATGCCCTGTATGAAAAGGAGAGACAAACGAGACCTGCCTTATACGATTTAAGGCTTGAGTACGCGAAAAAAGAGCCTTGCAGGAGTCAATAAAAACAGGGAGTATTCGAGGATTGATATAATCAGAAATGCACATTGCAGAAGGATACTTGGAAAACCCTCAGGTCTTTGCAAAGAGGATGAAGAGATACTGCATGCTTTTTGTTTTACACCTGATATGACAACGGATGAGATTATAGTGAAAACGAGAGAAAATCTGTGGAAGTATTTCTCATATAAGCCGATAAAGGTGGTAAAGCCGCAGGGCATATATTTTTTACAGAAGGTAGCAGGAGCATTTCACTCAATAGGAAAAGTCAGCACACAGTATGTCAGAGCGAATAGCTTTTATGATAAAAATATGGCCTCGGACACAGCAGCTTTGTCTATGGAGCATTCAAAGAGATATCTGCTGCAGTTTGCACTGCAGAAAGATCCAATAGAAGCGAAGCGGTATGTGACAGCCTGCTTTGGAAAAAGCATGTATTCTGACAGGCAGCAGGCCGAGATGGAGAAAAAGCTCTGTGTAGGAAATCACAAAAACTGTCACTTGCTTTTTACCAGAGGTATTTCATCGGAGAAAAAGCAGACTGTACCTGATGAGATTGACAACAAAAGAGAGCGCAGGGAAATTCTTGCATTTAAAAAAGAGACAGCCATGCAATACGACAAGAATAAAGAGCATTTTGAAAAAAACATGGCAGTGTATCAAAACAGTATAAGGAGACTTACAGAAAGCCTTAGAATGCACCTGGAGACAGCAGATGAGACATTTATGGATGCTTCAACACACGGCCGTATAAAGCCTGCGAGAGTATGGAAGGCCCTGTACTTGGACAATCCGCGTGTTTTTGAGCGAAAAGATGAGGTGGAGACACCGGGCTTTTCTGTCGACATACTGATGGATGCGTCTTCTTCCAGAAAACAGATGCAGCAGAAAATAGCGGCACAGGCATATGTACTGTCAAAGAGCCTGACAAATTGTGGCATACCGGTGCAGATTTACTCATACTGCAGCATAAGAGGCTACACGGTGATGCATATTTTTAAGGAATATGATGATTATGGTGTGGAGGATGAGCTGTTTCATTTTGTTGCGGCAGGAAATAACAGGGATGGCCTTGCGCTGCGCGCGGCATCACATCTGATGGAGCTAAGTCCAAAGCCCAAGAAGTTACTTTTCATGTTTTCGGATGCAAGTCCCCAGGATGATCAGATAGCAGGGGAGGGAGCCTTTTATAAGGACCGGGAGTACACTGATGCTCTTGCTGTTAAGGACACCGTAAATGAGGTGCAGATGCTTAAAAACCATGGAATAGACGTAATTGGCATCTTCATGGGAAGTGCGCATGACAGTGAGCTTGCAACAAAGATATTCGGCAGAAGTCTCGTGAAGATAAAGAGTATCAACGAGTTTGCCGATGCTGTCGGACGAGTGTTAAATGAGATACTGACCTAGCATTTTAACTAAAAGTACAATAAATTTAAAGCAATGGAGATAACAAATGAAAGCAATATTATTTGATTTGGACGGAACTCTGATTGACTCATCAGAGGGCATCACAAAGTCGGCACAATATGCACTTTCACACTTTGGCATAGATGAGCCGGACAGAAACAGCCTGTTTTTCTTTATAGGACCGCCACTCATAAACACATTTATGGAGCATTACGGATTTACTAAGGAGAGAGCACTTGAAGCGGTCAAAAAGTACAGAGAGCGCTATAACAAAATAGGTATATTTGAATGTTCGCTTTTTCCGGGAGCCAAGGAATGCATAGAGGCGCTTAAAGCAGCCGGATATAGGATAGGACTTGCATCATCGAAGCCGGAAAAATCGTGTGAGCGTATTTTGGAGCATTTTGGAATACTGGATATGTTTGATGAGGTGGTCGGAGCTACGTTTGACGGCAGGATAGATACAAAGGAAGAGGTGCTTAACGAGGTGATGCGCCGGTGGTCAGACATTCCAAGGGATGAGATGTGTTTAATCGGAGATACTATGTTTGATATCGAGGGAGCAAATCGTGTCAATGTGCCAAGCATAGCGGTAAGCTTTGGATTTGGAGATGTTAACGAGATGGTGAGTGCCGGTGCAAAAGCTGTGATAGATGATATAAGGCAGCTTCCTGATGTACTTTCCAGGCTTTTCGATTAGCTTTTATGAAAATGCAATGCATTGAGACCTGAGGTTATAAACAGTAGATAGGAATGGGATTTCATGAATAAGAATTTAAAATTAAGAGCGATAGTGTGGGAGATAATTGTCCCGATTGTGCTTTACTACATTGTTTTTCTAAGTACGATGTACTTTATTTTTGCGTTTATCGGGCATACAACTTCGACATACATGATAGCGCAGATAATATCTGCTGCAATTACAATACCTATTTATGTTATTTTGCAAGCTAATAAGCCGACACAGCAGATTAGTTTAAGTTAAAAAAACC